>ENA-ORXB01000576-ORXB01000576.1-sediment-metagenome-genome-assembly--contig:-NODE-576-length-66974-cov-24.484192_pt1 | contig 66974 bp, 77 predicted proteins | sample MGYA00237863_ERZ511475 | MGnify/ENA primary metagenome ERZ511475 (study PRJEB26305, sample SAMN06343858) | sediment metagenome | isolation source: hot spring sediment | place: Canada: British Columbia... | reverse complement strand
GGCGCCAAGCTGGCCCACTTCTGCTCCATGTGCGGGCCCAAGTTCTGCGCCATGAAGATCACCCAGGACGTGCGCGAGTATGCCGAGAAGAAGGGCATCCGCCTCGAGGAGGCCATCGAGGTGGGCCTGCGGGAGAAGGCGCACGAGTTCCGTCAGGCCGGCGGCCGCATCTACCTGGAGACGTGAGGGGATGGTGCACGCGATGGACGACTATCTGGAGATAGCCGGCAAGCGCTTTCGCTCTCGCCTCATAGTGGGAACGGGGCGCTTCCGCAGCATGGAAGAGATGGTGGCGGCCATCGAGGCCTCGGGCGCCGAAATGGTGACGGTGGCCATCCGCCGCCTACCGCTGGACCGTCCCGACGAGCCCAATCTGATGGACTACATCGACTGGACCCGCTATCAGATCCTGCCCAATACTGCCGGCTGCCGCACGGCCGAGGAGGCCATCTTCACAGCCCAGCTCGCCCGCGAGCTGACGGGCAGCAACTGGATAAAGCTGGAGGTGGTGCCCGACCCCCGCTATCTGCTGCCCGACCCCATCGGCACCCTGCGGGCGGCCGAGAAGCTGGTGGCCGACGGCTTCGTGGTCCTGCCCTACATCCACGCCGACCCGGTGCTGGCGCGGCAACTGGAGGAGGTCGGCTGCGCCACCGTCATGCCCCTGGGCTCCCCCATCGGCTCCGGCAGGGGCATCTTCACCCTGGAGGAGATCCAAATCATCGTCGAGAACGCCCGGGTGCCGGTGGTGGTGGACGCGGGGCTGGGTGCCCCTTCCGATGCCTCCCTGGCCCTGGAGGTCGGCGCCGATGCCGTCCTGGTGAACACGGCCATCGCCCAGGCCAGGGACCCGGCGCTGATGGCCCAGGCCTTCCGTCTGGGCGTGGAGGCGGGACGAAAGGCGTATCTGGCAGGCCGCATCCCCAAGAAGCCCCTGGCCGAGGCCTCCAGCCCTACCGAGGGCGTGCCGCGGCCGGCCTCCAGCATGTAGCCGCAGGCGGCGAGCGGGGGTGCGAGACCTGGGCCGCCCCTTCTTCCCCGTCCCCTGCCTCATGCTGGTGACGGACCGCCGCCTGTGCTCCGACCTTCCGTGGGCGGTAGCGCAGGCCGTGGCCGGCGGGGCCAACCTGGTCCAGCTGCGGGAGAAGGACCTGCCGGCGCGCGAACTGCTGGCGCTGGCGCAGGCCCTGCGACGGGCCACCGCCGGCCGTGCCCTGCTCCTGGTCAACGACCGGGCTGATGTGGCCCTGGCCGCTGGAGCCGACGGCGTCCACCTGCCCCAGGAGGGGCTGCCTGTGGCTGCGGCCAGGCGCCTGTTGGGGCAGGACAGGCTGGTAGGGCGCTCGGTCCACTCTCCCGACGAAGCGGCCAGGGCCGAGGCCGAGGGTGCCGACTATGTGGTGGTGGGGCCTGTCTATCCCACCCGTTCCCATCCCGATGCCGTCCCGGCAGGCCCGGGCCTCATCGCTCGCGTGCGCGAGTTGGTCCGCATTCCGGTCCTCGCCATCGGCGGCATCACGCCCGGGACGGTGTCCGAGGTCATGGCCGCCGGCGCGTCGGGGGTGGCCGTCATCTCGGCTATATTGGGTAGTGGGGAGCCGCAGGCGTCGGCTGCCGCCCTGCGCTCGGCCCTGGACGTCGCCTGGGCGGAGGTGGGCAGACGGACATGATACGTGTGGTCATCAACGGGCGCGAGCAGTCCCTGGAGCGCCCCCTGACAGTGGCCGAATACGTCAGCTCCCTGCCCGTCAACCAGCGCTGGCTGGCTGTTGCCAGGAACGGTGAGGTGGTGCCGCGCCATCGCTGGCCGGAAGTCGTCATCCAGGACGGGGACGTCATCGAGGTGGTGCGCATGGTGGGCGGGGGCGCCCCCGGAGATGGTAGAATGGTGGAGGCCCAGACACGACCGGCTCGATTCATCAGGGGGTGACGGGGTATGACGAAGTGGCTTCTGATGGGCTTCCTTCTGGGCATCGCCACCGGTTTCGCCTTGGGCATGCTCACCGCGCCATCGCGAGGCTACGAGGTCCGCCAGCGGCTACGGGAGCGCGCCCAGCCGGCCGTGGAGCGCATGCGGGAGCGCATCCGCATGATGCGGCAGCGGGCCGCCTAGCGCAGGCGCTCCAGCAGCGCGTAGGTCTGCAAGAACAGCCGCAGAAAATCGGCCAGGAAAGAGGCGGGGTTCGTCTCCAGGCGCGGGTTCACGTGCCTGAAGATGGCGATCTCGGCGTAGCGGGTCGGTTTCCCCTGGGCCATGAGGTCGTGCCGCAGGCGGACCGACTCGGTGTAGGGCACCAGCGGGTCGTGGCGGTCGGCCACGATGAACACTTCTGCCTGCACCTGGGCCGTGTAGCTGCGGGGCGACAGCAGGTCGAGGGTCCGGGCCAGCTCCGGCGGCGCCTGCGCCAGCAGCTGGTGAGCGCGCGTCGGGTCCCTCTCCAGCAGCACCGCCTGCACCAGGGACGCCGTCGGCGAGAGGGTGCCGCCGGGGAGGCGACCGCCGGCGTCCAGGGCTGCGGCCAGAAGGTCCCGTTCGCGTCGGTCGGGCACGAAGTAGAGGAGGCTGGTCTTCAGGACCTCCTCCGCCCATGGGTCGGGCTGCCACGGTTCCCTATGTCCGTCGACCAGGATAGTCCCTGTGGCCACCGACACGATGAGCTCCCGCACGTCGTGGTAGCCGCCGAAAGACCCGAGGGCGGCCACGTCGTCGCGGATGCGCGGGTCGGCAGCCGCGGCCATGGCGATGCCCTCGCCCACCGAAAAGCCCAGAATGGCCACCCGCCCCGGGTCCACGTAGGGCAGGGAACGCAGGTACAGGAAGGACTGGACCACCACTTCCACGTCCTCCGGCGATAAGACCTTTCGGCTGAGGCGGGGCAGCACAGGCACCATAACCACGATGCCGCTGCGGGCCACCCCCTGGGCCAGCCGGACGGCACGGGGGTCGTGGCGGGCCGCCGGCGCCGCTCCGATGACCACCAGCAGGCCCCCCCGAGGCCCGTTGCCCGGGGGACGGTATATGTCCGCCTCGAAAGTCTCCCCTGACTGGCCTGCCTGCAGGGACACCGTCTCCGTATGGGGCTGGGGGCCGGCCAGGGCCGCTAGCGGCCCCGGCAGGGGGACCAGCACCTGAGGGTAGAGAAGGGCTGTCTGCAGGGCCAGCCGGGTGGGAGGCGCCAGCCACAGGGCGGCGACCAGGGACGCGGCCAGGGAGGGGATGAGCAGCGCCAGCCAGTAGCGGCGCAGGAAGCCCTTCACCACGCGGACACCTTCTGTTATTTTACTTGCCGTCGGTGAATCTGCGAGGCCTGTACGTCATAGTCGACCCGGCAGCCGGCGCCCAGGGACGGGAGCTGGAGGTGGCCAGGGCCGCCCTGGAAGGGGGCGCCCGCTTGCTGCAGTTGCGCGACAAGACCCGCGAAAAGGGCCTCCAGCTCCCCGTTGCCCGCGAGATGGCCCGCCTGTGTCGCGAGCACGGCGCCCTGTTCATCGTCAACGACCACGTGGACCTGGCCCTGGTCTGTGGGGCCGACGGCGTCCACGTCGGGCAGAAGGACCTGCCGGTGGCAGAGGTCAGGCGCATCGTCCCTCCCGGCTTCATCGTCGGTTGCTCCACCAACAACGTCCATGAGGCGTCGATGGCGCAGGCCGACGGCGCCAGCTACGTCTCCGTCGGTCGGCTCTTCCCCACCACCTCCAAGCAGGACACCCGCCCCGCCACCCTGGAGGTGCTGCGGGCCATCAAGGCTGCTGTGCAGTTGCCGGTCTGCGCCATCGGCGGCATCAACGAGGAGAACATAGATGCCGTGCTGGCGGCGGGGGCGGATATGGTGGCGGTCATCGCGGCGGTCGTCTCCGCTCCCGATCCACGGGAGGCGGCCAGACGTCTCGCTTCCCGGTTCGCGCCCTAGGCGAGAAAGCGGGCCGGGCTGAAAGGGTCCAGGGGCAGGTCCGTAGGCTGTCCCGTGAGGGCCTGGGCGAGCAGGCGGCCGGTGATGGGGGCCAGAAGGACGCCGTTGCGGAAGTGGCCGCTAGCGACGCTCAGCCCATCCCAGCCGGGCACCGGGCCAATGATGGGGAGGCCGTCGGGGGAGCCGGGCCGTAGCCCTGCCCAGGCCGCTGCCACCTCCGCCCGTCCCAGGGCGGGCACCAGGGTGTGGGCCATACGCTGCAGCCTCCGCAGTCCCCGCTGGGTGGTCCGACGGCGAAAGCCCACAGCCTCGACGGTGGCGCCGGCATACGTTACGCCCGTCGCCTTGGGGGCGAGATAACCTTCCGGGCCCCAGACGATGCGCCCCACCGGTCGGCCGCGGTAGGCCAGCATCTGCCCGCGCCGGGGCGGCGTGGGCAGATGGAGGCCGATGCCTGCCAGCAGCCGCCCGGTCCAGGGGCCGGCCGCCACCACCACCTGCCGCCCGCGCACGATGCCGCTGGGCGTCCGCACCCCGTAGACCCGACGGCCTCGACGCACGATTCCCAGCACGGGCGTCGAGAGAAGGACGCGGGCACCCCGGGCCTGGGCTGCCCGGGCCAGGGCGTGGGCCAGGAGCTGCGGCTCCACCTGCCCCTCGGCCTCCGAGAGGACGGCGGCCCTCACCCCCGGCGACAGGGCCGGTTCCACCGCCCGGGCCTCTTCGCCCTCCAGCCAGGTCAGGGGCAGGCCCGTGTCGAGCTGCCAGCGGTAGCGGCGGCGCAACGACTCCTCGTCTTCGTCGGTCAGGGCGACCCGCAGCAGCCCGCAGCGCGACAGGCCGATGTCCAGGCCGGTAGCCTCCTCCAACTCGCGGGCGAGCGATGGGAACAGGGCGAGGCCGGCCAGGCATAGCTCCAGGAAAGGGCCGGGGCCATGGGCCTCGGCCAGGGGGGCGAGCATCCCCGCCGCCGCCCCCGATGCCTCCTCGGCCAGCCCGCCCCGCTCCAGAAGCAGCACCTGGAGGCCGCAGGAGGCGAGGCTGTAGGCAACGGCGCAGCCGACGACGCCTCCGCCGATGACGATGGCGTCGCTCTCGTCGTCCACAGCTCTACTATGCCCCTGCTGCCCGAGGGCGTCCAGGCGCAGGCCGGCGCCCGTTTACCCCTTGCTGGGCCGTTGCTAGAATGGGGCCAAGCTGCCCCAAAAGGGCCGAACACCTATCGGGAGCCGACACATGCGCTGGGGCATCACATTGCCGCTGGAAGGCATCCCTCTCTCCGCCCACCGCGAGGTGGTCCAGGAGCTGGAGTCCCTGGGCTATACCGATGCCTGGACGGCGGAGGTGGACGGTGCCGACGCCTTCGTGCCCGCCGCGGCTGCCCTGTGTTGGGGCAGCAGACTGCGCGTGGGGACGGCCATCGCCAACATCTACACTCGCGGGCCGGCCGTCCTGGCCCAGACTGCCATGGCCATGTCTGAGCTGGCGCCGGGCCGCTTCTGTCTGGGCATCGGCGTCAGCACCCAGGTCATCGTCGAGCGGTGGAACGGCCGCAGGATGGAGCGCCCGCTGGCCTACATGCGGGAGACGGTAGCCTTCCTGCGCCGGGTGATGACGGGCGAGCGAGGCAGCAGCGAGCTTCTGGGCGTGCAGGGGTTCCGGCTTTCGCGGAGGCTGGCCGATCCGCCTCCCATCTTCGTGGCCGCTCTCAGGGAGGGCATGCTGCGTCTGGCGGGAGAGGTGGCCGACGGGGTCATCATCAACTGGCTGGCCCCCGGGGACGTGCCCAAGGTGGTGGCGGCTGCCAAGGAGGGCGCTCGCCGGGCGGGACGCGACCCGGAGGCGCTGGAGGTGGTGTGCCGCATATTCGTCCTGCCGCCCCTGCCCGATGCCGTGGTGAGGCTGGTGGGCAGGCGTCTGGCAGTGGTGTATCTGACCTCGCCTGTCTACGCCGCCTTCCACCAGTGGTTGGGCAGGGGGGAGAGCATCCGTCCGATGCTGGAGGCATGGCAGGCGGGAGACCGGCAAACGGCGGCGGAGCTGGTGCCCGACAGCCTGCTGGAAGAGCTGCTCGTGTTCGGCTCCCCTCAGGAGTGCATGGACAAGCTGGAGTCCTACTGTCGCAACGGAGTGACGGTGCCGGTGCTCCAGCCCATCGTGCCGGCCGAGGACCCCGCTCAGCGGGCGGAGCTGACCCGTGGGCTGCTGCGGGAGCTGGTCAGACCCTAGCAGGGAGGTGGCCATGGACCCTAAGGGCAAGGTAGCGATAGTCACTGGCGGCGGCTCGGGCATAGGTCGGGCCACCGCACTGGCCCTGGCATCTGCCGGCGCTGCCGTGGTGGTGGCCGACGTGGACGAGGAGGGCGGACGCGAGACGGTGCGCCTCGTAGAGGATAAGGGCGGCCGCGCCGCCTTCGTGGCGGTGGACGTGACCCGCTGGGAGGACCTGGAGCGGATGGTAGCCTTCGCCGAAGAGACCTTCGGCGGTCTGGACATCCTGCACAACAATGCCGGCGTCACCACCGGACGCCCGCGTTTTCCCGAGACTCCCAGGCAGCAATGGGAGCGCACGCTGAACGTAGACCTGTGGTCCGTCATTGCCGGTGTGCAGGTGGCGGTGCCGGCCATGCGTCGTCGCGGGGGCGGCGTCATCGTCAACACCGCCTCCCTGGCGGGCATCATCGGCTACCAGCCCGACCCGGTCTACTGCGCTGCCAAGCACGGGGTGGTGGGGCTCACCCGCTCGCTGGTCTTCCTCAAGGACGAGGCCAACATACGGGTCAACTGCGTCTGTCCCGGTGTGGTGGACACGCCGCTAGTGTATCGCGGCCTGCAGGACCTGGAAGGCCTCGAGGCAGAGCAGTGGCGCGCCTATCTGCAGAACATGCCCAAGCTTAGGCCAGAGGAGGTGGCCGAGGCCGTCATGACCTTCGTGCGGGACGACTCCCTCGCTGGCGAGGCGATGGGCCTGCTGCCGGGAAGCGCGCCCAGGCTCATCCCGCCGCCCATCCAGCTACAGCGGGACCCATCGCAGCGACTGCGCTAGGCCTGCTCGCCCCGTAGCTGGGGCATGTTGGAGCGGTTGGCGACCTCCAGGCCGCGGCGGGCCAGGTTGATGGCCTGCTCTCCGACCAGTTCGAACCCCTCGCCCACCGTGCCACCTGCCAGGTAGCGGGCGTACATGTTCTCCAGGATGACCGCCAGCTTGAAGTGGGCCAGGACGATGTAGTAGTCCAGGTTCACCAGGTCACGGCCGCTCTTCTGGGCGTAGCGCTGGGCCACTTCTTCCCACGAAGGGAAGCCAGGCAGGGCTGTCAGGCCACCCGCTGCCACCCGCAGGGCGTCGTCCTCGCCCCGCGCCCAGTACATGCGTAGCATTCCCAGGTCTGCCAGGGGGTCGCCCAGGGTAGCCATCTCCCAGTCCAGGATGGCGATGATGTGGCCCTGCTCATCCAGAATGGCGTTGTCCAGCCTGTAGTCGCCGTGGACGATGGAATGGTCGCTCTCGGGCATGGTGAAGCTGTTGAGTCGGCGGCACAGCTCGTCCAGTTCCGGCACCTCTCGGTACTTGATGCGCTGCCACTGCTCGCTGAAACGCCTCACCTGCCGCGCCAGGTAGCCTTCGGGGCGACCGAAGTCCGAGAGGCCCACCTCATCGGGCCGAATGGCGTGCAGCTTGACCAGGTCGTCGATGAGCTCCTCGGCCATGCGGCGGCGCTGGGCCTCGTCGTAGCGGCGGGCCACCTCCTGGGGGTTGGAGGGCACGAAGCCGTCCACGAACTCCATGATGTAGAACTGGGCGCCGATGACCTCGGCATCGCCGCAGAAGGCCAGGGGCCGTGGCACCGGCACCTCCGTGTCCTTGAGGGCCGAGAGGACGCGGAACTCGCGGGCCATATCGTGGGCGGTGGGCTGAACGTGGGAGAGGGGCGGGCGCCTGAGCACCCAGGCGCGGCCATCGGGCGCTTCCAGCTTGTAGGTGAGGTTGGAGCGTCCGTGACCGATAAGCCGCGCCTCCAGGTCCTGGACCTCGGCCACGTTGGCCCGAAACCAAGCCACCAGGTTGTCCATCTTGATGCCGGGGACGTCCTTTCCCATGAGCGCACCTGCCTGCGCTGGCGTGCCTCTGTCGCGACGAGGCCACGACCATTATAATAGCGCCGATGATAGGCCTGAATACGGTCTCTGGACGGCTCCCATAAACGTTGCAGGAGGTGCAGCCATGGCCATCGATTTCACCCTGCCGCCAGACATCGAGGAGGTGCGCAGGAAGGTCCGCGCCTTCATCGATGGCGAAGTGACGCCGGTGGAAAGGGAGCTGCAGGACGCTCCCCGCGAGGAGTGGGTGAGGGCCATAGGCCGTCTGCGCCAGCGGGCGCGGGAGCAGGGCCTCTGGAACCCTCACCTGCCCCCCGAGTGGGGCGGCATGGGGCTGCGGCCGGTGGCCATGGCCTTCGTCCAGGCCGAGGCGGCCCGGGCCGGCATCGGCCCCTTCGTGCTCAACTGTCAGGCCCCCGACGAGCCCAATATGCAGACCCTCCTGCACTGGGGCACCGACGAGCAGAAGGAGAAGTACCTGCGCCCCCTGGCCGAGGGGCGCGTCCGCTCCTGCTTCGCCATGACCGAGCCGGAGGTGGCCGGCTCCGACCCCACCCTCATCCAGACGCGGGCGGTGCAGGAGGGCGATTACTGGGTCATCAACGGACACAAGTGGTTCGCTTCGGGCGCCAGGGGCGCCTCCTTCGCCATCGTCATCGCCTGCACCGACCCCGATGCCGACCCGCCCCAGGCCCGCAACTCGGCCTTCATCGTGGACATCCCCACCGAGGGCTGGGAGCTGGTTCGCACCATCAGCACCATGGGCGGCGAGGGGAATCACGGCGAAATCTACTTGCGCAACGTGCGGGTGCCGGCCGCCAACATGCTGGGCCCCCGCGGCCATGGGCACCTGCTGGGCCAGTTCCGCCTGGGCCACGGACGCCTGGCCCACTGCATGCGCTGGATCGGCCAGGCGGAGATGGCCCTGGAGATGATGGTCGACAGGGCCCTGAAGCGCTACGCCCACGGCTCCTACCTCTACGAGAAGCAGGCCATCCGCTGGATGATCGCCGAGTCGGCCATGGAGATCTACATCGCCAAGCTGATGGTGCTGCACTCGGCCTACAAGATCGAGCAGGGCCTGCCCTTCCGCCAGGAGGTGGCCATGGCCAAGGTCCACGTTGCCAACACCCTGTGGCGGGTCATCGACCGGGCCATCCAGGTCCACGGCGCCCTGGGCTACTCTACCGACACGCCCCTCGAGCGGATGATGCGGGGGGCCCGCGCTGCCCGCCTGGTGGACGGGGCCGACGAAGTCCACATGGACTTCATCGCCCGCCAGGTCATCGACGCCTTCCGCGAGAAGGGGTCCGTCAAGTCAGCCCTGGGCGACCTCCTGTAGACTTACCTCAGCGGCCGCTGAGGAGGTAGCGTCCCCTCACCCAGGCGCTGAAGGCGTCCATGGCCAAAGTCACGGCCAGGATCAGGAGGAGCAGGGTGGCCAGGCGAGTGTACTCCAGGCTCTGCAGGTAGATGTTGACATAAAACCCGATGCCGCCGGCGCCGGCGAAGCCCAGGATGGACGACGCCCGCACGTTGTATTCGAGCATGAACAGCAGCTGGCTGATGATGGCGTTGGCGCTCTCCGGCCACAGGACGAAGCGGGCCAGGTGCAGGCGCGAGGCCCCCACCCCGCGCATGGCCTCCACCACTTCCGGGTCCACCCCGTCGAACAGCTCCGAATAGAGCTTGCCCAGATATCCCACAGTGTAGAGGGCGAGCCCCAGGGTGCCGGCCAGGGGCCCCAGCCCCACCACGATGACGAACAGCACTGCCCACAGCAGGGCCGGCACCGTCCGCGTCACAGCCACCACCAGCCGCGAAAGCAGCACCAGTGGTAGAGGCGAGAGGACGCGACTGCCCAGAAAGGCCAGGGGCAGGGCCAGCAGGAAGCCCAGCAGCGTGCCAGCGAAGGCCATCTGCACCGTCTCCCACAGGGCGCGGCCAGCCAGGGGGAGGATGTCCAGATCGGGAGGCACGGCGTCGCGGGCGAAGGTGACCAGGTTGGTGGCCCCCCTCCCCAGCCGCTCGGCATCGAAGAACCCCAGCCGCTGGAGCGCGAGGGACAGGAGCACCGCCCCCGCTAGCCATAGCAGAAGGTCACGTCGGCCTACCAGCTCCCATCTCATGTCGGCGTCCCCTCCAGCTCCGCCCAGGTCACTTGGCGCGCCGCCCCCCGATAGGTTATCTGCCCCTCCCGCAGCACCACCACCAGGTCGGCGTAGTCCTGGACCAGGGGCAGCTCGTGCATGTTCACCACGAAGGTGACGCCCTGGACCTCCCCCAGTCGGCGCATGATGGAGAGCACCTCGGCGGCGCGGGGCAGGTCCAGGTCCGATACCAGCTCATCGGCCAGGACCACCTGGGGCCGCTGCATCAACGCCCTGGCGATGGCCACCCGCTGGCGTTCCCCGCCGCTGAGCTGGTAGGCCTTCTCCCGTGCCTTGTGGCCGATGCCCAGCTCCTCCAGCAGGCCCATGGCGTGGGCGGCCTCGGCGCGGGGAAAGAGGCCCAGATAGGGTGCCGGCCCGCGCAGCCGCCCCAGGGCGCCCATCAGGACGTTCTCCAGGGCGCTCATGTTGCGGACCAGCCCCAACTGCTGGGGTATGTAGCCGACCTGGGCCCGCGGCCGACGGCCATCGCCCACTGGCCAGCCCAGCACCTCGATGTGCCCACGCTGGGGACGCAGCAGCCCGGCCAGCAGCCGCAGGAGGGTGCTCTTGCCGGCCCCGGAAGGCCCCATGATGGCCAGGAAGGCCCCGCGGGGCACCTCCAGATGGAGCCCCTTCAGGACCCAGGCCTGGCCGCGATAGGCGAACCAGAGGTCGTGGGCACGGACGGCCCAGGAAGCCTCCACGCTCTCCCTCAGCCCCGGGTCATCTGGACACGGCCAGGGATTCGGTGTACTGCAACCGCGTCAGGCTCAGGTAGCGCTGCAGGGCACCCAAATGCTCCTCAGCGTTGCTGCGCTGGAACCCCACGAACAGGGCCGAGATGAACTGGCGCATCAGGTCCCGCTGTTCGGGGGCCCCCAGGGCCTCGACGGCCGCCAGCACCCGCGACCGCAGCGGCTCCTGCAGGCTCTTGCCGAAGACGACGGCGTGGGACGGCAGCGGCCCTTGGCTCTCCAGCTGGCGGGTGTTGGCCAGGACCTCCCGGTAGAGGGGCTCGGGCACATCGCCGGCGATGATGGTCACGTCCACCTGCCCGCTCTTCAGGGCCTGCCAGCACTGCTGGTATCCGCCACCGAAGATGTAGTCGGAGAAGAAGGACTTGGGGTCCACCTGCCCGGAAGAGGGCGTCTGCAGGAAGCCCAGCTCCACCAGGCGCCCCATAGGCCCGACGAAGCCGGAGGTCGACAGGGGGCTGGGGAAACAGGCCTTCTTACCCCTGAGTTGGGCCAGTGAACTGTAGGGGCTGTCAGTGCGGACCACCCAGTAGGAGTAGTAATAGGGCGCCTCCACCTTCTGGTCGCCATGAATGACCTCTCGCACCTCGGCCAGCACCAGGTCGGCATCGGCCAGCCTGGTAGCGAGGTAGGAGGGCCAGGCGCTCATGAAGGCCACCTGGGCATGGCCGAAGCGGAGCGCCTCGACGATGCCCGCGTAGCTGGTGGGGACGTAGATCTCCACGTCCACGTCGCCGAGCCGACCCTCCAGGAACTGCTCCAGGGGGCGGGCCTTCTCGAGCATTTCGCCGGTGGCCAGAGTGGGCTGGACGGCCACCACCAGCTTCTGGCTAGCGCCCTGCGGCGTCGACTCCTCGCCGGCGCAGGCGGCGGCCAGCAGGCCGAGGAGTGCCATCAGGGCCAGGGCAACGGCGCGGCGCATGGTTACCTCCCGCAGCTGTAATTCTCTCAGCCAAATGGATACCATAAGGGGTACCTAATGTCAACCATTAGGCGACACGAATTTTTTTGCAAAGGCGTCAAGAACGGAAAGTTTATAAACTTCTGACTGTCTAAACCTGCCCAGGCCTAGGGCGACGGCGGGGCCGGGGGCGGCGGCCCCTCCCATCGCCGCTCGATGTCCTCCAGCAGGCGCTCCAGCTCCGGCGAGAGGGGCGGCGGCTCGGGAGACGGCTGGCTCGCTAGCTCCTGATCGTAGGCCCGCTCCAGGTCTTCCACCCACGCCTTGAGGCGGGGGTCGCGCCGCACCTGCTCGTCCAGACTGCCGTACTGTCGTTCCGCCTCCTGCCAGAGCCGCTCCAGGGGCAGCGACACCTCCAGGACCCGCCCCAAGGCCTGCAGCAGCTCCACCAGTCCGCGGTAGTCCCGTTCCAGTTGGGCGTAGGCAGGCACCTGCACCAGCAGCGAAAGGGCCTCTATGCCGCGGCTGCGGGCCTGCTCCGTGGCCAGGGTGAGGATCGTGGTGGGCCCCTCGTAGCGGCTCTCGCGCACTCCTGCCTGCCGCATCCTTTCCAGCAGGTATGGCTCCGAGGAGGAGCCAGTGATGACCAGGGGCCGAGTGTGGGGCACAGGGCCGTAGTAGCTGCCGATGAGGCAGTAGCGGGCCACCCCCAGGCGCGCCATCAGCTCCACGAGGGACTCCACGTAGTCCTCGCCATGGCTGTGGGGCTCCAGGGCGTGCACTAGGACCCACCCCTGGCCCTGGGAGCGACACCAGCGGACGAAGGTGTTGGGCACCGTCACCTCGCGCCGGTCGCCGCGTCGGTACAGGGTCGGACGGTAGCGGGTGAAGTCGTAGAAGTGGCCGGGGCGGGACAGTTGGGCCAGCGGCTGGGCGCCCCAGGCCTCTTCCAGGAAGGCCAGGGCCATGGTGCCCACCGACCCCACATCTATCCAGGGCTGCAGCGCCAGTATCAGCGTGGGGCGGTCCAGGTCGGGGAGAGGCTCCACTACCTCGAAGGCGCCCACCTGCATCTCCCCGGCCTCCTGCCTGCCCCGCCCTCAGCAGCGCATGGCCTCGGGGTCCACGCCCATGCGCTGGCACCACTCCACGTAGGCCAGGGGAAATATCTCCGAGGGCTTGATCTCGCTGCGGCCGCCCCAGAAGACGTTGGTGTAGAGGACCGGTATGCCCACCTCGGCCAGGTGGCTGTCGATGGCTGCCTTGTGGGCCAGCAGCCAGTCCTTCTCCTGCCCGTGGGCTACTGCCATCAGGTTCACGTTGTGGAACTCGGGCCCCGCCTCCCGCCAGTAGCAGTGGGTGAGGATGTGGTGGCGGCCTATCTCCTGGCCCGCCTTCACCTCCAGCCCCGGCGGCACCGCCCAGTGAAAGAGGGCGTTGTAACGGGCCACCCGCTGGCCGCCCGCCACTGGCTTGTAGTGCTCCAGGAAGGTAGAGAACCGCCCGATGAGGCCACGGCGGTCCAGGGCCTCGGCCACCCGATAGAAGGTCTCCAGGTCGACGTCCGCCTCGGCCGCTCGCGCCTGCCAGATGTCGGGCACTATCTCCTCGGGGCGAAACTCACGCTTGAGGGCGGCGAGCACTCGCCACTCGAGTTCGCTGAGCTGCTCTTCCTCGATCCAGTGCACCCGCGCGGGGGTATCGGACTTGGCCCCCGGTTGCAGGCCGCGCCGTCGGGTGTGCCCTACTCCCAGCACGAAGAGGGCCTTGGCCGGCATGATGCGGAAGCGCAGGGTGCCCACCCGCTCCGCCAGCAGCTGGCAATGCTTCTCCAGGGAGAAGCCCTGGGGCACTTTCACCGTCGTCCACAGCTTGTAAGTCGAACCGGGACTGGCCACATCGGTGGTGCGGATGACCACATGTCCGCTGAAGGGGTCTTCGCGGAACATGAAGTCGAACGCTGCATGCAGCCGCTCCTGCGGCACCTCCCAGGCCACCAGGGCACCGTGGGCGAGGTTGGTGGTGACGAGGGTCTGACGAACGCGACGGATGGTCCCCGCCTCTAGCATGGCGCGGATACGCTCGACGACGGTTTCGATGGGGAGGCCAGTGCGGCGAGCTATCTCGCCGAGGGGGTCCCGCAGGAAGCCCTGCAGCCTGTCCTCCGAGACGGACAGGATGGCCACGTTGACGGGGTCGTCCACCGTTACGGGGACGTTGGCGGTGGCCATAGTCCTCCTCTGCGCAAGCGAATGCCTTCCATGCCCATTATAGAACCCCACCCCCGCGGGGGGCGACCGCGGAGGAGTTGGGGGCGCATCAGCCGCCAACGTCCTGGCCCGTGACGCGGCGGGCCGCTTCGCGGAAAAGCTGGCGGTGCTCCTCACCCTGGCGCAGCGCGTGGTTCACCTCCGCCTCCCGCAGTAGCGCCTGGCGGTTGTCCAGGGCCAGTTCCAGCACCTCCTTGGCCGCCTTGAGGGCGGAGAGGGAGTGGGCGGCCATCTGCGCAGCCAGGGCCAGCGCCTCGGCCACCAGCTCGCCCTGGGGCACCAGTCGGTCCACCAGACCCAGGCGCAGGGCCTCCTCCGCCTCCACTACCCGTGCGGTAAAGACCAGCTCCTTGGCGGCGGGCAGGCCGACGATGCGGGGGAGCTGAGCCGCCCCCACCACCAGGCCGTAGCTGACCCCCACGAAGCGGAAGCGGGCGTTGGGCGAGGCCAGCCGCAGGTCGCAGTTGATGGCCAGAAGGGCGCCGCCCCCGTAGGCGTAGCCGTTGACGGCGGCGATGACGGGCTTGGGGAAGCGCAGCACCTTGGCCAGGGCGCGGCCGGTGGCCTGGGGCATGGTCGGATCGGCCACCTGCTCGGACATATCGGCCCCGGCGCAGAAAGCGCGGTCGCCGGCGCCGGTGATGACGGCCGCCTTCACCTCGTCGTCCGCCTCGAGGGCGTCCAGGGCGGCGTAGAGCTCCTCGGCCAGGCGGCGGCCCAGGGCGTTGTGCTTGTGGGGACGGTCCAGGCAGAGCAGCGCCACTGCCCCGTGCCGCTCCAACCGCAGCTCTCTGAAGTCCACAGAATTTCTCCCGCGCCTTTGCGTTTATTATATGGGAGCATGTGGTTGGAGCCACGTTCGCCCACCGGCTGTCCTACTTCGAGCTGGAAGCGGACTGTCGGCTGTAACGAACCTGGCAGAGCGCGCCAACTGTGGTGATTGACAACGCGAGCCCTCTAATATGATATGAGCCTGACGGCGAGGGCCGTTGCTCGAGCCGGTGGGAGGTGCATGGGATGCGGCGGAAGCTCCTAGTGTTGCTGTTCATCCAGCTCATCGTCGCCGCTCTGGTGGCCTTCTTCGTCGTCCGTCTGCTGGCTGGGCCCGAGGAGCCTGCTCAGGCCCAGCCCGCGATTTCGAGTGCGGCACTGCCCCCGACCGAGATCCCCTCGGAGGAGTGGCAGGCGGCGGCACGGCAACGGGAGGAGGAGGCCAAGAAGCCACCGTTCGTCGGGACTATCAACGGTGTAACGCTGGGCATGGGGGAGGGCCTTGAGCGGTGCACAGGAAAGCGGGACTGGTACCACGACTGGCAGCTGGTGCAGGGCACCCCCTTTGAGATCCAGCCCACCTACCTTCCTCCTGGCGCCGTTGAGATCTGGTACTCGGATCCCATTCCGCCCATCTTCACCTGCGACGGTCGGGTGGATCATGCAACTCGAGCCTGGTCGGTCGGGGGTGGATTCCGAACCGTCATCATTATCAAGCAGAGGAACTCCGAGAGGCGTTTTGAGGGGCTGTTTCCGGCGGATCGTGTGAAGTCTGCGACGGTCGGGGGCAGACCCGCCGTCGTGGTGGAGCCGATGCGGCCGGATGGTCTCATGTCCACGACGGTGGTCTTCTTCCCGGAGCCGTGGGGCCTGACTATCGTTGTCGGCGAGTTCCTGCCCTATCCTGAGACCTTGAAGATAGCGGAGGGCCTGAGGTGAGGCTGGCCGGCAGTTGGCCGCTGTTGGCCGGGGCGTGCCAGGTGGGGGTTCTGAGGCGAAAGGCAACACTAGGCAGCCACCAGGAAGGGTGACGACTTTCCCGGGTCAGCACCTCGAACGTTCCCGGCGCTTGCGAGGTCTGGCCAATCGCAGACTGCCGGGACGACCATCGGCTCCTCCTCACGACAGGCTGCCTCTGGCGCTGGGGGCACCGTTTATGCTCTACTAGGACACGGATGCCTGCGGCCAATGGCCCGGCGTCCGGTGCCACTACCTCAGGAGGTGCTGCCATGTATGTGCTGGAGAAGCAGGGGCGCTTCATCATCCCCCGCACCGAGCTGACCTACCCCTGCCACAACCTGCGCATGCACGAGAACGCCGCGGCTACCAACGCAGACCTGGTCATGGCCGACTTCGAGGACGCCTGCCCCTACGAGTTCAAGGGAGAGCCCAGCCGCAAGGTCATGGTGGAGGCCCTCAACACGGTGGACTTCGGCAACAAGGTGGTGACCGTCCGTCCCAACAACATCCGCTCCCCCTTCTTCCTGGGCGACCTGGAGGCGGTGATGCTGGGCGCCCCCGACCGCTTCCACGGCATCATCCTGCCCAAGGTCTACAGCCCCGACGACATCCGCTACGTGTCGCGCCTGCTGGACGCCCTGGAGCAGCAGGGCGGCTGGAAGACCCGCGTGCAGCTGGAGGTGCTCATCGAGACGCCCCAGGCCCTCCTCCACGCCTACGAGATCGCCACCGCCTCGGACCGCATGGTGGGTCTCATCTTCGGCATCGCCGACTTCGCCGCCACTCTGGGGGTGGGCGAGTTCGGCGGTGACCAGACCAACTTCCTCTATGCCAAGCAGGCGGTGGTGGTGGCGGCCAAGGCCGCCGGCCTGCACGCCATAGACTGCGTCTACCCCGACATCGTCCGCCGCGACACACCCCCCGACGAGGCCGAGCGCATCCGCGAGGGGCTGCGCCGCAAGAACCGGATCGCCGCCAGCGTGGGCATGGACGGCGCCTGGGTCATCCACCCCTCGCAGGTGGACGTGGTGAACGAGGTCTTCACCCCCAGCGACCAGGAGATCGAGAAGGCCAAGGAGGCGCTGGAGGCCTACTACCGCCTGGGCGGCGGCTCCATGATCAACCCCGTCACCAACGAGTTCGAGGACGAGGCCTCGGCCAAGATCAAGCTGATGGTGCTGGCCAAGGGGGTGCAGGCGGGCAGGGTCAGCGCCGAGTACCTGGCCAGCATGGCCGAAAAGTCGCGGGCCATCACCGGCTACGACATCCTGCAGACCTTCCGCCGCCTGGCCTAGGCGCGGCCGCTCCCCCGGCCGCGGGGCCGCAGCCCGGGGGCCAGGCCCAGCGCCGGGCCAATGGCGCCATAACTGGCCAAGGCGGTGTATAATCTAGACACCTGCGGTGGGATGCCGGCGGGGGAGCGCTTACCATGAGCGACGCGCTGGCCGGGAGTAGACGGGGCCCCGGGCTGACGGTGGCCCTGGCCCGACTGCTGACCATCCCCTTCGTGCTGTCGGTGGGGGTCGGGGCCTTCGCCATCACCTACTACGCCTTCGATGCCCCCCTGTTCGGCGCGGTGGTCTACGGCCTGGTCTCGTTCCTGCTGGCTAGCGCCTTCCTCTTCAGCCTCGGCCTCCTATACCAGCGGGCCGACCTGGACGCGCTGCTGGAGCGGGCGCCCATCCTCTCGCCCGAGGAGCGTCAGGCCATCTTCCAGCGCTCGCTGGAGGACGTGCGCCGCCGCACGGCCGTGGCCCAGGCCTGGAAGAACCGTCGCGTCTTCTATCAGAACGCCCTCCTCATCGCCCTGGCCCTGGTGGGCATCGCCGCCATGGGCCGCCACTTCTTCGGCCTCTACCCGCGAGAGGTGTTCATCGTGCCCTTCCCGGCCCTGGTGGCCATGTCGGCCCTGGCCGCCCTCTTCCTGCCCAGGGTGCTGCTGATCGTGCTGCTGCTGGCGGGGGTGGCGGTGGCCATGATGGCCCTGGGGCTGGGGCCGGAGTTCGTCCTCTTCCTGCTGCCCTACCTCCTCACCTTCCCCCTGCTGATGGTCATCAACTTCCTGATCCTGTTCGGGCCGCTGGCCATCTTCAACCTGATGCAGATAAAGATCATCCGGCCGGGGGAGGCCACCTGGGGCGTCTCCATGGACGACGTGCGGGGCCAGGAGGAGGCCAAGAAGCAGATCCTGACCGCCCTGCGCATCTTCGCCTCGGCCGAGGGGCAGAAGCTGGTGGAGCTGGGCGGACGGCCCGAGCGGGGCATCCTGATGGTGGGGCCGCCGGGCACCGGCAAGACCCTCATCGCCAAGGCCATCGCCAGCACCCTGAGCGCCCCCATCATCATCACCAACGGCTCCGCCTTCCTGTCCACCTTCCTGGCCATTGACGTGCTGGTGATGCTCTACATGCGCCTGCGGGCCGAGGGCCTGGCGCGGGAGTTCGGCCGGGTGGTGGTGTTCATAGACGAGGCGGAGATGCTGCTGCAGCGGCGGGGCGGCATGCAGTCGGTTCAGACCCAGGGCACCACCCGGCGGGTGGACAGCATCTGGAGCATCTTCGACTACGACCAGAACGGCTGCATCTCGCCCTGCGGCCTCATGTTCGACCACTCCTCGGCGCGGGAGGCCTTCTGGGAGCGGAAGTTTCCGCCCCGCCAGCAGACGGCGCCGCAGATGATCCCCTTCCCGTTCTTCGGCGGGGCGGGCGGCTTCTCCCTGGCCATCTTCCCCTTCCTGGTCTGGCTCGACGGCATGGACTCGCCGCCCCTCCTCTCGCGGGTGGTGCGCAGCAAGTTCAACGAGTTGCTGGATGTGCTGTTCGTGCCGCCCTACCTGCGCCTGGGCGGTGCCACCATCTACCTGCGGCTGCCGCCGGCGCGTCCTCCCACCCATAACGTCTACTTCTTCGCCGCCACCAACCGCCCCCACCTGATAGACCCGGCCATGCGCCGGCCCGGACGCTTCGGCAAGACGGTGGTGTTCACCACCCCCGGTGAGGCGGAGCGGGAGGACATCGCCGCTCTCTACTTCTCCAAGGTCGCCCACCACCCCAGCCTGGATGACCCTGAGCGGCGCAAGGAGTTCGCGCGGGTGACGGTGGGCCTGAGCCCGGCCGAGATCGAGCAGGTGATCCGCGATGCCGTCAACTACCGCCACGACCACATCCAGCGTCTGAAGGAGATACGGGCGGCGGTGGAGGCCGGGCGGCCCCTGAACCGGGACTCGCAGAAGTTCTGGGAACGCTACCGCCACGAACTGGAGCGGGACGACTGGGACAAGCCCTGGGTCACCTGGGACGCCCTGATGGAGTCGCTGGCGGCCGTCCGCCACGGCACCGCCAAGCCCACCCGCACCACCGAGCGCAACCGCGAGCGGACGGCCTACCACGAGTTCGCCGGTCACTTCCTGCCTCTGCGCTACTTCTGCGGCGAGTGGTACCGGCCCATCGTCCTCTCCATCATGCCCCGCGGCGAGGCGCTGGGCATGGTGGCCCACGTGCCCATCGAGGAGCACGACCCCCAGCCCCAGCATGTCCTGGAGGGGCTGCTGCGGGTGAGCGTGGGCTCCATCGTGGCCGAGCGCCTCTTCTTCCGCGACAACGAGCCGGGCGTCTCCAAGGACCTGGAGAACGCCACCCGCATCGCCGCGGCCATGGTGGGGCTCTTCGGCATGGTGCCGCGCCGCTGCAGCGCCGAGGAGCGCCGCCGCTACCTGCGCATCGGCGAGTCCATCCTGTCGGTGGCCAACACCCACCCGTTGCTGCCCAGCGAGAGTAACGGCTTCGTCTCTTCCACCCTGGGCTCGCCGCGCAAGCGCGAGGACGTATGCGTGCTGCTGGGGCAGGCCTTCGTGGACGTCTACCGGCTATTGCGCAAGAACCGCGACCTGGCGCCCCCTGTGGTGCGCGAGCTGCTGGAGAAGGACGAGCTAGTGGGTCGCGACCTGGAGCGCCTGTGGGACACCCTGGAGCTGCAGCCCCTGCACCCCGACGACAAGGCCGTCTGGCCCGAAGAGGAGGTCGCCCCCGAGAACCCGTTCTACCGCAACTCCGACGGCAGCCACGCCCAGGTGGCCAGCAACGCCTGACAGGGGGAGGCGACGGGATGAGGGCAGCGGCGGCGGTCGCTCTCCTGGCAGTAGTCCTGCTGGCCACGGCCTGCGCCCGCGACCTGGCCTACGAACGCCCCGAGTTCAGCATCCGTGGCAGCGACAACGACGAGCGCATCCGCTCCATCGCCTCGGTAGTGCGCAAGGAGTTCAAGGACGTGGTGGCCGTGCCCAGCGCCCAGATCGTCACCGACGACCAGGGCACCCGTGCCCAGTTCCTGGTGCTGATCACGGTGCCCCGCGAGACCTTCTTCGATTCCCCGTCCAGCACGAGCCAGTTGCAGGCCCAGCAGGACGCCCGACAGCAGGTCAACTCGGCCATCGCCACCCTGCTGCGCCTGAGCATCAAACACCTGGTGCCCCAGGACTTCACCATCCGCTCCATAGTGCTGGAGCTGGTGCTGCCCGACGGCGGTGTCCTGGAGGTGGTGGGGCAGGTGGAGCAGTTGCGGGGCGTCCCCGACGATGCCCCGGCGCAGGACTGGCTGGAGAGGCTCTCGGTGAGCAGGCAGGTGGTGGTGCCGGAGTCCGTCTGGCAGGACCTGCTCAACCGCAGCGGCCTGCGCTCCCCCACCCCCACGCCCAGGCGCTAGGCCGGCCTGGGGCCCTCGTCACCTCTGAGGGCGGCCAGGAAGCGCCGCTCCAGGTCGTAGGCCTCGGCTTCCAGGGGCAGCCGCGCCGAGTAGCGAAAGCCCCTGCGCCCCATGTCCCAGAAGTATTTGAGCAGGAAGCGAACGTAGCCGTAGCGCCGGAACTGCTCCACGTGCTTCAGCTCGTGGGCCAGCAGGGCCAGAAAGGTCGGGTCGGCCAGGTCGCAGCGCCGCTCGCCCAGGAAGATGAAGGGCGCCACCGTCATGGCGCTCTTGCGCAGCACCACCCGCACGAACCAGCACACCGGCCCCCGCTGCACCAGTCGCACCCGCGACAGGTCCAGGTCCGGGAACCAGGGCTGCAGCAGCTCTGCGACCGCCGGTGGAAGCCTCATTCCGGCACCATTCTCTCAGCCGTTTCCGGGCAGTGGGAGTCGTGGGCTGGTGCCCCGTCTCTTTCCACCGTGCGCCAGGCGGCATCCGCAGGCGCCGTTCGCTGTTCCACTCCCCGCCCCTTCGCCGACAGCGACGGGTGGAGTGGTCGGCCCGTAAGCCTCCCTAGGTAGACGGCGACCTCGCGCAGGACCTGGGCCACGGAGGGCTGGCTGTGACGGATGTTGTGGCTCATGCTAAGGGCGAAGCCCCCTGCCAGACCGCTTTCCCTGACAAGGCCTCGCCCGGAGCCCCATCATAGCCCCCTGGGAAGGCTAAAGGCGCTCGTGTTGTGCCTGTCGGAGAACTGGCAGAGCTACTGCCTGCACCAGCATGACCCCCAGGCGCCCACCACCAACAATCGCACCGAGCAGGCCATAGGCCGCTTCCGCATCCGGGCCAGGGCCATGCGGGCCATCGAGTCCTGGGCCGGGCTGGAGGCGGCCTTCCTCCTCCCCCACCTGAAGGTGGCCTGATGGGCCCAGGTCCACAGGGGCACCTGAGGGACAGCGCCCACCCTCCCATCCTGAGAAGGATCGCAACCGAACGTGTGACAGTCACCAAGCCCCTAGCACATTGACAGTGCCAGCTTAAACGGGTATGCTGGCGCCCTAAGCAAGGGGGCGGAGGAGGGTTCGTGTCTGACCTGGATATCCTTGCCCGGGCGCCGGCCCCGGGCTGGCGACGGCCATAGCGACTGGCTGTCGGGGGTGCTGCATCCCCGCAGGAATTGGCGACTGCCGCGATCCAGTCCTTGGCTTGCGGTGTGCGGTCCGGAGGTGGGATGCCTGCGCTGGATAGCCTGGTGGGCATGGTCAGTGGATTCCTCTGGAGCAGATAACCCTAGCCGACGCCTTGTGTCACCTGTGGTCGGTCGAGCAGGCCAGGGGCGGGGATCGGCACACCAGAGTTGCGGTGCGCGCCACGGCCCAGCTCCTTGTCGAACTAGTGGTGGGCAAAGGCGGTGCAACTGAGTATCGGTTGACAGGCGCTGGGGTGCAACATAGCATTCCCTCAAGGTCTACCAGGTGGCAGCGTGCGGCAGAAAGGGAGGAGATTCTATGCTCAGGACGGCTCTGTGCGATTTGCTGGGTATTGACGTGCCCATCATCCTTGCCCCCTTCGGTCCATGGGATGAGGTTCGGCTTGCTGCCGCGGTATCCAATGCCGGAGCGCTCGGCAGCGTCGGTACAGCCGTGCGCTCCGTGGATGAACTCCGGTCACAGTGGGAGCGTCTGCGCGAGTTGACCGACAGGCCGTTCGCCATCAATCACACCGGGCGTCCGTTCAACGAAGAAGCATTCGAGGCGACGCTTGAGTTTCGACCGGCCGCGATCTCCTTTCACATGGGCATTCCGAGGGATCTCATCGCGCGCGCTCATGACCGGGGAATTCTATGGATCCAAACCGTCGGTGATGCCGCGAGCGCCGAGGCAGCGGTGGATGCGGGAGCGGATGTCCTGATAGCGCAAGGATGGGAGGCTGGCGGCAACGCCGGCTGGGTCTCGACTCTCGTGCTCGTTCCGATTGTCGTTGACATCGCCGGCGACATTCCGGTCGTCGCCGCTGGAGGGATCGGGGACGGGAGAGGCATCGCCGCAGCCTTTGCGCTGGGGGCTCAGGGTGTGAGCCTCGGAACGCGGTTTCTCGCAACGACCGAGATGGACATCGCACCCGCCTGGAAGGAGCGGATCGTCCAAGCCGACGCTCTCGACGCGGTCAAGGTGCCCCACTCGGAACTGGTCATGCCGCCATTCAATCTTCCGCAGATAGGACTGCCCTTCGCCCCACGGGCCCTTCGAACGCCGCTGATAGAGCAGCTGGAGCAATCACCCGAATCAATTGACCCGGCTACGATCGCTCCTCGCTTGCTTGAGGCCGTCCGCGCAGGCCGCGGCGAGGATCTATTGCCGTTCACAGGGCAATCGGCAGGACTGGTCCATGACGTTTTGCCCGCTGCGGAGGTCATCGAGCGGCTCGTATCGGAAGCGGTTGCTGCGCTCCAAAAGGCCGGGCGCGTGATCGTCTGAGGGGACTGTAACCTGGGCGGTTGGTCTGGGGGGTGAGGAGGGGGAAGGGCGGGCCCTCCCTATAGTCGGTCTAGAACGCATCACAGACCGCAGGGGGTTGCCCGCCCATGAAGAGCCCCCTCATGCGCCTGCCCCAGGTCACGCCCCAGCCCGAGGGGACGCTCCGCGCCTGTCCCCGCTGCTCTTCACCTCCCCTGCAGGCCTGGGGCAAGACCAGGAAGTCCCTCCGCGACCTGGGCACAAGCCAGGTCATCGCCCGTCGCTACCGCTGCCCGGCCTGCCGCCACACCTTCTGCCGCTACCCAGAGGAGGTGGACAGGCGGCACCAGGGCTAGCGCACGGCCGCCCTGGCCGCCCTCCTCTGGGCCTCTCCACCCACGCCACAGCCGCCCTCCTGGCGGGGCTGGAGGTGGCCCTCTCGGCCACCACCGTCTGGCGGGACGTCCTGCTGCTCCCCCAGGAGGTCAAGGGGCTGCTTGGAGGGAGGCGGGTGCGCTGCCTCGGGCTGGACGGCTCCTGGGCGAGGCTCCGGGGTAAGGGCAGGGGGATGATGGTGGCGGTGGAGATGGAGGAGGGGCTGCCCCTGGCCGTCTTGCTGGTGGACGAGAAGGGCTCCAGGGTCCTCTTGCCCCTCCTGCAGGTGAGGGACAACCTGGGCTGCTATCGGGCCGTGGTCAGGAAGCTGGGGCTCAGACAGCAGCTCTCGAGCTTCCACCTGCGGCGCTGGGCGGGCAGGGAGCCCCTGCGCCTGGAGAAGGAGCTGGAGGAGAAGTGGCAAGGGATCATCGCCCAAATAGAAGGGGGCTCCCCAGGGAGAGCCCCCGATGGGGGGATGAGGCTGTTGCGGCTGTGGCAGGGGCTCACAAAACTCCGCCCAGGGTCCTAGAGTCTTCTGAGGAAGCTGAAGGCGCTCGTGCTGCGCCTGTCGGAGGGCTGGCAGAGCCGCTGCCTGCACCACCGTGACCACAGCGTGCCCACTACCCTCGTCCTAGCGAGCAGGCCATAGGCCGCTTCTGCATCCGGGCCAGGGCCATGCTACGACGGGTGGGTGCCTGCGGCATCTTATTCCTTCCGAAGCAGCTGCTCCACCACCCGCCGGGCCAGCTCCAGGTCCTGGATCACGTGGGCACCCACCATGATGCCCGGGCGGTCGCCCTCGGGCATGCGCTCGATGGCGATGACTATGGCGTCGTCCACCAGGGCGCCCTGCACCGGCACCACGACCAGGGCGGGGTGCCCGGCGATCTCCTCGAGGCGGAGGCGCTCGAAAGGCGCCTCTACCGCCACCCTCGCCTCGCCAACGAAGTAGCTGCGGAACATGTATCCCGATCCACCCGCTGTGTTCGGGAGGTACGCCGCGACGGAGTCCACCCGCACTTCAGGCGACAGGCAGCCGACCACCCCCACAGGCGTGTAGGCATCCGGCGCCAGGGCGCCCTCCAGCAAGGGGTGGTAGAGCTCCGACCTGCGCACCAGCTCGTCCGGAGGGCGGCCTCGCTTGTCGCAAGCTGGCCAGTCACTCCAGCTGGAGCCGATTACGAAGGGACCCAACGGCCCCTGATAACGGGCAAGCTGTTGGTCTTCCTGCAGCGCCTGTTTCGCTCGCGCGACCACGTCCTCCCCCGGGGGCTGTTCCTCCGCCCCCGGTCCAGCCCCTCCCCCGCTAGGGAAGGCGCCCAGCCGCTGGGCCGTCACCGTGCCTGCGAGCGCTAGAGCGGCGATCACCACGATGAGGCCGATGGCCCGACGACCCATCTCCCATCACCTCCGTTCCCGTTCAAGGATACCACTGCCACTTGTGCAGCCAGTGCGTCCAGTGCCAGACTTCCAGGCCGGCCCTGCCGATGGGGTTGTTGTTAGGGTCTGTATTGGAGGCGGCCAGCGCCCAGCATCCCTGGCAGTCCTGGTGCACGTGATGCCCGGTCCAGCCCGTCCCGCCCTGACAGTTGCCGTCGCAAACAGTGCTGGCTTAGATCTCTATGTCCTGCTTGTAGCCGCAGGGCTCAGGGCGGCCCATATGTCCAGCTCCGCTCCGTTGGGGTTTACGTCACGCACGTGGACGTACCGCTACCTGCCCATGAGGCGGCCACGGAAGTGCACCGCCCTGAACTCGAGATAATCACAATGATCTCTGTACTCGCCGTCGTAGAGGAATACGGAGAGCACTGGCCGGGCCGTGCCGTAGAAGGCGCATCAGGCCGATGGCGGCACCCCGGCCCTCCACCGAATTGGTGCTGTAGATATGCACCCTCACCTCCTCGGGGTAGTCCAGGAGGGAGAGGTAGCCCTCGGCCTTGGCCTCGATGTGCCGGGCCAGGGCCGGCTTCTCCCTGGCCACCACTGCTGCCAGCTCCCCCAGCCAGTGGCCTCCCTCCTCCCGGTCCCGGGAGCGGCGCAGGCGGAAGAGGGCCTCCCTGGCCTCCTTCATGGCCTCCCGGGAGAGCCCCCTCTCCAGGTGGCGCTGCCGGTGCAGCAGGCAGAGCCGGTGCTGGGCGCAAGCGAAGGGCTTCCCTATCACCTCCCCCAGGCCCCGGCAGTCGTCGGTGACGAACGGGAGCACCCGGTCCACGCCGCGGCCCACAGGTCCTGCAGCACCTGGCATCATGCGGCCTTGCTCTCCCCCCTTGAGCGCCCAGAGGCCCAGCACCTGCTTGGTGCCGGAGAGGCCCGCGCCCAGGGCCACGAACAGGGAGATCTCCTCCATCTTGCCACCTTCGCCCCTCAGCTTGGCGCGGCAGGCGCAGGTGCCGATGGCGAGTCGGTCGGGGGCAGGGGCTGCGTCTTTGCACCGCTCCGGCTGCTCCCGGATGAGGGCCTGGGCGTCCTCCGGGGCCTCCCGGGAGAGGGGCATGCCCAGGCTTCCGCCCGGCCCTGGGCAGCTTCAGGTCCAGCTGGCCCAGGGTGAGCTGCAGCTTGCGCCCATAGAAGCCGCCCTCCCCTTGCTCATCTCTAGGAAGCGCTGCCTCTCCCGCTCCATGGGCCTGTGCAGCAGCTCCTCCAGCAGGTGGGTGAGGGAAGGTCTCATGCCCCATTGCATGCGCTCGCACATCTCGTCTGCCAGTCTGTCCAGCCACTCCTCGCCGGCCCCTGTCTCCTTGCGCTTCCTCGGCATTCGTCTCACCTCCATCCCTCGACTGCCCACAGCATGCACAATTTCGAGACACCCCCCGTGGACCTGGAAGCGGGGGCCCTCACCGTGCGCCGCACCCTCCAGCGGGTGGAGGGCGAGCTGGTGTGGGGGGAGCCCAAGTCACAGGGGGCCCGCCGCACCGTCCCCCTGCCTGGCCCCCCGGCGGCGCTGTGGGAGCACCGCCGCCGCCAGTTGGAGGAGCGGCTGGCCCTGGGGGAGGCCTGGCGGGAGACGGGGCTGGTCTTTACCAGCTCCATGGGCACCCCCCTGGAGCCGCGGCGTGTCCACAGGCTCCTTCAGCGTCTCCTTCAGCAGGCGGGGCTGCGTTCCGCCCGCTTCCGCGACCCCAGGCACACCGCCGCCAGCTTCCTCCTGGCCCTGGGCGTCCACCCCCGGGTGGCTATGGAGACCCTGGGCCGCAGCCAGGTCTCCCTGACCATGGACACCTACAGCCACGTCCTGCCCGCCCTGCAACGGGAGGCGGCGGAGCGGCTGAGGGAGCTCCTGGGCGGGTGAATGGCTGTCAATTTGGCTGTCAAGCGGGAGACATCGTGACGATTTCAGGGCCAAAACTGTGGCAGATCGAATCTGGAGTGGTGGAGGGCCCGGTGGGATTCGAACCCACGGCCCTGGGATTAAAAGTCCCCCGCTCTGCCGCTGAGCTACGGGCCCAGCTATATTTTGCGGCCGCCCCCTCAGCGCTGTCAAAGCGCCTACCCCGTCCGACGCCAGCAGCGGCGGTCGCAGGTGGCGGCGTCCGACCGCCCTGGCGAAAGGCAGGAGGGCGCCCGCTCTGTCGCTCCCTGGCCCCTCGCCTGAGGCCTTGCTAGAATGAGCCGAGAGGGAGTTGACGATGCAAGAACGGGACACCGAGGCCGCCCGCCCCAAGCGGGCGCTGGTGGTGGCCGCCCACCCCGACGATGCCGAGTTCGGCTGCGCGGGCACCGTCGCCCTCTGGTCGCGCAACGGCTGGGAGTTCTACTACCTGGTCTGCACCGACGGCTCCAAGGGCTCCAACGACCCGGAGATGGTCCCCGAGCGCCTCATCGCCACCCGCCGCCAGGAGCAGCGGGAGGCGGCCCAACTGCTCTGGGTGAAGGAGGTCTTCTTCCTGGACTACGTGGACGGGGAGGTCACCTACTCCCGCGAACTGGTGCGCGACATCGTGCGCTACATCCGTCTGCTGCGTCCCGACGCCGTCTTCACCCACGAGCCGGCCCAGATCATCGCCAGCCGTGCCATCAACCATCCCGACCACCGGGCGGTGGGCGAGGCGACCCTGGACGCCGTCTACCCCATGGCCCGCACCCGTCCCGCCTACCCCGACCTGGTGGCGGAGGGGCTGGAGCCCCACCGCGTCAGCGACGTCTACCTGTGGAACAGCTCCGAGCCCAACTTCGAGGTGGACATCACCGACGTGCTGGAGCTGAAGATACAGGCCCTCCTCTGCCATCGCAGTCAGATCCACGACCCCGAACGCCTGACGGAGAACCTGCGCCAGCGCCTGCGCAGCGACGAGGGCCGCTACCGGGAGCGCTTCCGCCACATCCAGCTCGCCTTCTAGGGCAGCACACGGCTGCGAGACCTGCGCGCTGGCCGATGGGGCCGGTCGCTGGGGCAGAAGCAGCAGACGAGACGCTTGCGTCTAGGCTGGCTCGCCCCCCGGCGGGCGCGGAAGCGAGAGGAAGCGACCTTTCGTCTTCTGGTATTGTCCCGAGGGGGACTCAGTTGTCGGCGGTGCGGCTGCCGGCCGAGGGAACGGGGAACTGGCGCAGCAATCTCTGGGCCTCGCTGCCCACCCCCAGGTCGAGGCAGTCGCAGTAGGTGGAGTAGATAGCCCGGTCCAGGAGGCGCACGGCCTCGGGGGCCAGCAGGTCGCGCTGCTCGTAGCGCTGTCGCAGGAGGCGCTCCAGCCGCGATAGGAAGTAGGTCTGCAGGTTGGCGTAGCGGCCCTCGCCTCCCCGCACTCCCTTCAGCTCCTGCCTGCCCTCCAGGGTGGGCTCCATGCTGTCCACCTCCCACTTGTAGGATATCCCACGGGACATCCCGTTACAACCACCCTACGGCGCCTCGGCCTGGAAGGAGCGGTCCTGGTGCCCCGGCTGGATCAGTAGGTGTAGCTGCGAGCGCAGGGCCAGCGAGTGGTCGTCGTTGGCCGCCCGGTCGGCGTCGTCGTCCGACTGCCAGACGGAGACGCGGCCCATCTCGCCGGAGCCGTCGGCTGCCTGCACGTAATAGGCAGCCAGGCAGCCCGGGAAGCGACGGTAGTAGGCCACCAGCTCGCGGTTGAGGCGGTCCACCTCCGCCTCGTGACCGGGAATGGGCCGCATGAGGGAGACGCGGATGTAAGCCATGGCCTGCCCCCTGTATTGGCCTGCGGTAGCAAGAGTCTACAGCGGGCGGGGGCGGCCTATCAAGACGTCCCTACAGTCGCAGCTTGCCGTGGGAAGGCTGTCGCCGGCGCTGGCGGCCGTCGTTGGCCAGCTCGCGCTCGATCTCCTCCACCGGGATGGCCCCCACCTCGTAGACGTAGCCGCACATGAGACAGGAGGCATAGGCCCCATACCAGTCCTCCTCGAAGACCAGGGAGCCACGGCAGCGGGGGCAGACCTTGGGCTTGGTGGTGGTCACCATCTTAGCCGGCCCTCCTCAACAAAAAAGCCTCCGTCAGCAGGTGCTGACCAAGGCCTTTCTGACGCCTCCGAGGTTAGTTGACGGGTTCGGGCCGAAAGGCTTAGCCCTACTCGCCCCACGGGGCGAGATTCACCCCAAGAGAGCCTGTCCCCCGGTCCGCCTCACGGCGGATTAGGCGGGGCCACAACCCGGCGGGTTTGTGACCTCGGTAACATTTTAGCCATCGCCCGCAGCCCTGTCAAGCGTCATCGCCGGCGTTCCCTTCCGGCGCCCGGGCCGTAACGCGTTCCCAGTCCTCAGGCGTGTCCACGTCCAGGGCGCCCTCCGGGAAAGGCACCAGCCGCGCCCGCTGACGCTGGCGCAGCACCACGCCCTTGGCGCCCCGGTCACCTGACAGCGCCATCAGCTCCGGCCACAGCTCGCGGGCGAAGAGGGCGGGCACGCCCACCGTGTCGCCGTAGGTGCAGGCCACCACCGGCGCCCCGTCCTCGCGCCAGAGGGAGGCCATCCGCCGCAGCAAGGCGGCGGAGACGGCAGGCTGGTCGCAGGCCAGCACCAGGGCGGCCCCGGCCTCGGGCCAGCCGTAGGCCAGCGCCTGCAGGCCGACGCGCAGGGAGGAGGCCATCCCCTCCTCCCACCCCGGGTTGGGGACGATGTGTGCCTCGGGCGGAAGGCCCCTCTGCGCCTCCTCGGCGTGGGCGCCCACCACCACCAGCACCGGCCCCAGCCCGGCGGCCAGGGCCTCCCTCGCCACGTGTCCCAGCAGGGTGCTATCGCCGTAGGGGAGGGCCTGCTTGGGGCGGCCCAGGCGCCGGGAGGCGCCGGCGGCCAGAACGATGACCCCCACCGGCCCGCCGCTCATCTCAGTCCACCTGGACCTCGATCCTGATGTTCCGCCCGCCCCCGGGCCACTCGTAGGGCACCTCCTGGCGCCACTTGTCCCAGACCAGGCTGCGGCTGTCATTGTCAATGGCGACGTAGGCGGAGAAGGCCATGGCCACCAGGCCCATGAGCAGCAGCAGGGCCGCCAGGGAACGGAAGAGCACACCCACGGCCCGTCACCTCCCTCCTTCCGTCTGGGGGCCGACGTAGCCCGTCACCAGGATATCATCCCCCAGGCGGCGCACCGAGACGCGCTGCAGGCGCAGCGCCTCCGCCATGACCCGCGCCCCCCTTCCCTCCACCGCCCCCCTGGCCTCCCTGGCGCCGACAATGACCGGCGCGATGACGGCATGCACCTTGTCCACCAGCCCGGCATCGAACAGGGAGCCCAGCACCTCCCCGCCCCCCTCCACCAGCAGCAACAGGACGCCCCGCCGCCCCAGCTCTCGCAGCAGGGCACCCGGGTCGGGGTGGCCGTCGGCGGCGGGCAGGAGCAGCACCTCGGCGCCGCGCCGGGCGATGGCCTGGCGCCACTCGGGGGACGATGCCCCGGTGGTGGCCACCAGGGTCGGGGCGGCGGTGTCCAGCACCCGTGCCGTGGGCGGGATGCGGCCGCGCCCGTCCAGCACCACCCGCAGGGGCTGGCGGCGGGCGAGGCGGCCGCGGGGACGCGCCGTCAGGTGAGGGTCGTCGGCCAGGACGGTGCCCGACCCCACGGCGATGGCGTCCACCTGCGCCCGCAGGCGATGGACCCACTCCCGCGCCCGCGGGCCGCTCAGCCAGCGGGAGTCGCCGCTGGCGGCAGCGATGCGCCCGTCCAGGCTGGCGGCGAACTTGACGACGACGAAGGGCAGGCCGGTCGTGCGATGCTTGACGTAGGCCTCCAGCAGCCGTCGCACCTCGGCCTCGCCCTCGCCCAGGTGGACGCGCACCCCCGCCCGCTCCAGCTCGGCCAGCCCGCGACCGGAGACCTGGGGGTCGGGGTCGAGCATGGCCACGTGCACCTCGGCGATGCCCGCCTGCAGGATGGCGTCGGTGCAGGGAGGGGTGCGCCCGTGGTGGGCGCACGGCTCCAGGGTGACGTAGAGGGCAGCGCCGCGGGCCGCCTCTCCCGCCCCCGCCAGGGCCACGACCTCGGCGTGGGACCCGGGCGGCGGCCGCGTGTGCCCCCTGCCCACCACCCGCCCGTCGCGCACCACCACCGCCCCCACCGCCGGGTTGGGGGAGACGCGCCCCAGCGCCCGCCTGGCCTCGGCTAGGGCCAGCCGCATGTGTGGCCCCACAGCAAGACTTATGATAGCGCCCGATGGTAACATGGACGTCGGGGCGAAGGCCATGGCCGAGGAGCCACGGGTCAACGAACTGCTGGTGCGGGGCATCGTGGTCGGCCTCTTCGCCGAGAACTGTTGGATCATCGGTAACCGCCGCACCGGCGAGGCCATCTGCATAGACCCGGGCGACCAGCCCCAGGACATCCTCGCTTTGGCCCGCGACCTGGGCGTGCGGATCAAGCTCATCGTCAATTCCCACGGCCACCTGGACCACATCCTGGGGGTGCGGGCCATCAAGGAGGCCACCGGCGCCAAGTTCCTCATGCACCGCGACGACCTGGAGATCGCCCGCAGCGCCGGCCGCTCCGCCCTGATGTGGCTGGGCCGCTACGTGGAGCCGCCGCCCGAGCCCGACGCCTTCATCGCCGACGAGGACGAGGTGGACGTGGACGGCGTCAAGCTGAAGGTGATCCACACCCCCGGCCACACCCCCGGCTCCTGCTCCTTTTACACCGAAGGGATGCTCTTCTCCGGCGACACCCTCTTCCGCGGCTCCATCGGCCGCACCGACCTTCCGGGGGGCAACTACGACCAGGAGATGGCCAGCATCATAGACAAGCTCCTCAAGCTCCCCGACGAGACGGTGGTGCTACCCGGCCACATGGAGGAGACCCGCATCGGGGTGGAGAAGGCCACCAACCCCTTCATCCTGATGGAGCTGCGCCGCCGCGAGCAGCGCTAGGGGCGGCGCTCGTCGAGGAAGTCCTGGTAGGCCCGCGAGGGCGTCGGTTCCTTCTGTCCCTGATACTTGCTGCCCAGGCCGGGCGAGCCGTAGGGGCGCTCCACTGGGGTGGAGAGGCGGTAGAAGGAGACCTGGGCGATCTTCATGCCGTAGTAGAGGGCGATCGGCATCTGGGACTGGTTGGACAGCTCCAGCGTCAGCCTCCCCGACCAGCCCGGGTCCACGTAGCCGGCCGTGGCGTGCACCAGCAGCCCCAGGCGCCCCAGCGACGACTTGCCGTCCACCCTGGCCACGATGTCGTCGGGGAGGACGATGGTCTCGATGGTGCCGGCCAGCACGAAGGTGCCGGGCTGGACGACGAAGGGCTCGTCGTCGGCCACCACTACCCGCTCGGTGAGGTCGTCGGTGGGCTCGCGCACGTCCACATAGGGCCGACGGGTCACCTTGAAGATGCGGAAGACTCGGTCCAGGTGCAGGTCCACGCTGGCCGGCTGGATGGCATCGTCGCGCAGGGGCTCGATGACGATGCGACCCTTGGCCAGCTCTTCGCGTATGCTCCGGTCCGAGAGGACGGTCATCACTACAAAGATGACGCGACGTCCCACCTGCTGTCCCCCCTCCGCCGCCGGCGCCTTCTCCACCAGGTTTCCCCATCGGCGGCGCGGGCGCAAGCCCCCGCTCCTATCCCCCTTCCGGCCCCACTCGGTGCATAATGGACAGGTGAAGGACGAAGATTACCGACCCGAGAGCGCCTTGCCGGAAGACGACGAGCAGCAGCCGCCGCCCGCCTCCGACGGGACCGCGGCCGACGACCCCTCCCACCCGCCGTCTGACCCGCCGCGGGAGCCCTTCGCCGACGATACCACGGCCCAAGGCTGGACGCCGGCCGACGGCTGGCAGGGGGTCGAGACACCGGCGCCGGAGCGCCGCCTCTCCCTGCGGCGGGTGCTGGTGGACGCCCTGGAGACGGTGCTGCTGGCCGTCTTCATCTTCCTGGCGGTGCGCTTCTCCTTCCAGAACTTCCGCGTGGAGGGGGTGAGCATGGCCCCCAGCCTGCAGGACGGCGAATACCTCATCGTCAACAAGCTCGCTTACCTCAAGGTGAACCTGTCGGTCTTCGACTGGCTGCCCTTCGTGGACGCCGGCGACCAGCCCCTGCACTATCTGTTCGGCGCTCCCAAGCGGGGCGACGTGGTAGTCTTCCGCTCTCCCGACCGGCCGGAGCGGGACTTCATCAAGCGCATCATCGGCCTGCCCGGCGACACGGTGGCCATTGACGCGGCCACGGGGCGGGTCTACGTCAACGGCCTGCCCCTGGAGGAGCCCTACGCCCGGGGGCGCACCCTCTGCACCTCGTCCCTCATGGGCTGCGGCCCCTGGGTGGTGCCCCCCGGCCACTACTTCGTCCTGGGCGACAACCGCGAGCAGAGCCAGGACTCCCGCTCCTTCGGCTTCATATCCGAGGGGAGCATCATCGGCAAGGCCCTCATCACCTACTGGCCGCCGGAAGACATCGGCCTGGCCCCCAACCATTCGGTCTCCTTCGCCAGCCCCTAGGCCATGCTCGGCCCCTGGGAGGAGCAGTTCGTCGCCCGCCAGCGGGTGGCGCGGCTGGCCACCGCCGACGCCGACGGCCAGCCGCACCTGGTGCCCATCTGCTTCGTCTACCTGCGGGGCGCCTTCTACATGGCCGTGGACGAGAAGCCCAAGCGCTCGCTGCGGCTGAAGCGCCTGCGCAACGTCCAGGAGAACCCCAGGGTGGCGCTGCTGTTCGACGAATACGACGAGGACTGGTCGCGCCTGGCCTGGGTGATGGTGCTGGGGCGGGCGGAGGTCCTGACCGGCGGCCCCGAGCACGCCGAGGCGGTGGCCGCCCTGCGGCGCAAATACGAGCAATACGGGGCGATGGCGCTGGAGGAGCGTCCGCTCCTGCGCATCGCGCCGGTGCGCGTCCTCTCCTGGCGGGCCACACCCTAGCTGCACGCTCCCGCCGGGGCCCCGCGCCTCCCCCGGCGACGGCTACCCGGCAGGGACGAAGCCCCGCCGCCGTATCCGTGCGCACGGATACGGCGGCTGCAGACGGGGGCCGCGTGCCTTTTCAGCCCCGCCCCGTTTCGTCGAACGCTGTCCCGGACGCCCGAGGCCGCCTTTCCTTGACGCCCCCTCCCCCGCGGCCTAACATGGGACACGGTGTGGGCGGAGCCTGCGGGGCAGGCAGAATACGCAGGGAGGTGCGGCGAAGATGGTCACCCTGAGCGTCATCAAGGCCGACGTGGGCGGTTTCGTGGGCCATTCGGCCTCCCATCCCGATGTGTTGGACACGGGACGGGAGGAGCTGGAGCGGGCCAAGCAGAGGGGGCTGCTGATTGACTACCACGTCAGCTACTGCGGCGACGACATGTTCCTGGTCATGACCCACGACCGGGGCGAGGACAACGAAGAGGTGCACCGCCTGGCCTGGGATACCTTCCTCAAGGCCACCGAGGTGGCCAAGAAGCTCAAGCTCTACGGCGCCGGCCAGGACCTCCTGGCCGATGCCTTCTCGGGCAACATCCGCGGCGCCGGGCCCGGCTCGGCGGAGATGACCATAGAGGAGCGCCCCTCGGAGCCGGTGCTGGTCTTCATGGGCGACAAGACCTCGGCCGGGGCCTTCAACCTGCCGCTCTACAAGATGTTCGCCGACCCCTTCAACACCCCCGGCCTGGTCATCAGCGACCCGCTGCACCACGGCTTCGCCTTCGAGATCCACGACGTCAAGGAGCACAAGAAGATCACCCTCAACGCCCCCGAAGACCTCTACGACATGCTCATCTTCCTGGGGGCGCCCTCGCGCTACGCCGTCAAGCGGGTGTTCAACCGCTCCACGGGCAACGTGGCCGCCGTCTCCAGCACCGACAAGCTCTCCCTCATCGCCGGTCGCTACGTGGGCAAGGACGACCCGACCATGATCGTGCGCGCCCAGGGCGAGTTCCCGGCCGTGGGCGAGGTGCTGGAGCCCTTCACCAACCCCTTCATCGTGGAGGGGTGGATGCGCGGCTCCCACCATGGCCCGCTGATGCCGGTGGCCCTGAAGGACGCCCACCCCAGTCGCTTCGACGGCCCGCCCCGCATCGCCTGCCTGGGCTTCCAGCTGGCCAACGGCAAGCTGGTGGGGCCGCGGGACATGTTCGACGACCCGGGTTTCGACCAGGCGCGGCGCAAGGCCAACGAGGTGGCCGACTACCTGCGCTCCCTGGGCCCCTTCGAGCCCCATCGCCTCCCCCTGGAGGAGATGGAATACACCACCATGCCCATGGTGGCGGCCAAGCTGGCCGAGCGCTGGCAGCCCCTGGAGTAGGAGGCGCCATCGCCAGGCTGCTGCTGGCCACCGGCAACCAGGGCAAGCTGCGGGAGCTGCGCCAGCTCCTGCAGGGCTGCGGCTGGGAGCTGTTCTCGCCGGCCGAGGTGGGCATGGGGCCGGGCCACTTCCCGCCCGAGGGCGAGGACTCCTACCGCGACAATGCTATACTGAAGGCACAGGCGGGGGCAGGCTACAGCGGCCTCGTCTGCCTGGGAGAGGACTCGGGGCTGGAGGTGGATGCCCTGGGCGGTGCCCCGGGGCCGGCCTCGGCCGTCTTCCTGGGGGCGGAGGCGAGCTACGAGGAGCGCTTCCGCCACATCCTGGGGCGGCTGGAGGGGCTGCCCGAGGCGCAGCGCTCGGCCCGCTTCCGCTGCCTGATGGCCGTGGCCGACCCCGCCACGGGGAGGACGTGGACGGTGGAGGGCGTTTGCGAGGGCTTCATCGCCCGGGAGCCCAGGGGCACGGGCGGTTTCGGCTACGACCCCATCTTCTATCTGCCCGCCCTCATGTCCACCATGGCCGAGCTGCCGGAGCACCAGAAGAACGTGGTCAGCCACCGAGCGCGGGCGGCCTGGCAGGTGCGACAGGTGCTCAAGGAGCTGCTGTATGAGCTTTCCCGACGGTGAGCTGATCCCCCTCACCAGCGTCAGCGCTCGTCCCGCCGACCTGCCGTCGGCGCCCGACCGCGGGCTGGTGGACCCGGTGGGGCGCAGCATCTACTACCTGCGCATCTCCGTCACCGACCGCTGCAACCTGCGCTGCGTCTACTGCATGCCCGAGGAAGGGGTCCCCTGGCTACCCCGGGAGGAGATCCTGACGCTGGAGGAGATCGCCCGCGTGGTGCGGGTGGCGGCCGAGATGGGGCTGCGACGGGTGCGCCTCACGGGGGGCGAGCCGACGGTGCGCCGCGGCCTGGTGGACCTGGTGCGCTGGATCGCCGCCACCCCCGGCATCGAGGACGTGGCCATGACCACCAACGGCGTCGCCCTGGCCTCCATGGCCCGAGACCTGGCCCGGGCCGGCCTGCGGCGGGTCAACGTCTCCCTGGACACCCTGCGCGCCGACCGCTTCCGGGCCATCACCCGCTGGGGGAACATCGAGGACGTCTTCGCCGGCATCGAGGCGGCCCGTCGCGCTGGCCTGCGCCCCCTCAAGCTCAACGTGGTGGTGATGCGCGGCATCAACGACGACGAGGTGGTGGACTTCGCCCGCACCACCCTGGACGAGGACTGGGAAGTGCGCTTCATCGAGTTGATGCCCTTCCTGGACGAAGAGACGTCCTGCATCAAGGGCGAGGGGGCCTTCGACCTGCAGTTCGTCCCCACGCGAGAGGTGAGGCGGCGCATCGAGGCCGCCCTGGGGCCGCTGCAGCCGGCCGAGAGCGAGAGCGGCTCCGGCCCCGCCCGCTACTACCGCCTGCCGGGGGCACGCGGGCTGGTGGGGTTCATCAGCCCCCTGAGCGAGACCCATTTCTGCGCCACCTGCAACCGCATGCGCCTGACGGCCGACGGCAAGATCCGCCCCTGCCTGCTCACCGACCACGAGGTGGACCTGAAGGGCGTGCTGCGCTCTAGCGCCGACGACGAGGCGCTGAAGGGGGCCATCCTGCTGGCCCTGCGCACCAAGCCCGACGCCCACCACCTGTGGGACGGCAACCGCCCCCGCTGGCGCAAGATGGTCCAGATCGGGGGATAGCGATGGCCGACCCGGGCCGCCTCACCCACCTGGACGAGGCGGGCAGGCCGCGGATGGTGGACGTCACCGCCAAGGCCGAGACCCTGCGGGAGGCGGTGGCCAGGGGCCGCGTCCACCTGCAGCCCGAGACCCTGCGCCTCATCGCCTCGGGACAGGTGGCCAAGGGCGACGTGCTGACCACGGCGCGGCTGGCCGGCATCATGGCCGCCAAGCGCACCCACGAGCTCATCCCCCTCTGCCATCCCCTGCTCCTGACCGACGTGGAGGTGGACATCCGGCCCGACCGGGCCGCCTCCTGCCTGGAGATAGAGGCGCGGGCGCGCACCACCGGCCGCACGGGCGTCGAGATGGAGGCGCTGGTGGCGGTGGCCGTGGCCGCCCTGACCGTCTACGACATGGTCAAGGCGGTGGACCGGGGCGCCCGCATCGGCGACATCCGCCTGGCGCGCAAGACGGGCGGCAAGAGCGGCGACATCCTTCTGGAGGACTAGCGCCGCCCTTGCTGCCGCTCCAGCAGCAGCTCCACCACCCTGGTCAGGGCGCGGTAGGCCAGCAGCACGTAGTCGCGGGGGTGGAGGTCCAGGGGCTTCAGCTCCTCCTTGCGGGTGGCCACCGGGTCGGCCGCCTCCTCCGGGAAGAGGGGCACCTCCTCGCCGATGACCAGCTCGTAGAGCTCGCCGTCGGGCGCCAGGACGATGCAGCCGCGGCCCAGGTCGCCGACGGCCGGCTCGTCCACCTCGATGCCGTAGGTGAAGAAGGCGCCCGGGAAGGGCGGGAAGGGGTCAAGGCGGGCGACCGCCTCCCGCAGCAGGTGGCGCAGCCGCCGGGCCGTCCGCTCCAGGGCCTCGTCGGCCTCGGCCTTTAGGTCCAAGGGGTCCAGGGCTTCCATGTCGCTACAGTTTGAAAAGAAGCATTTGAGACAATTGTCCAAAGTGATATAATTTCTTTTGCCATGGGCGGCGGCCTCAACCTCCAGTCCACCCGCCAGGAGATCATCAACTACCTACAGCGGGCTGGCCGGGCCACCGTCAAGGAGCTGGGCCAGGCCCTGGGCCTCACCTCCACCGGCATCCGCCAGCACCTGACGGTGCTGGAGCGCGACGGCCTAGTGACGGCGCGGGAGGAGCGGGGCCGGGTGGGCCGCCCCACCCTAGTATACTCCCTCACCCCCGAAGCGGAGGCCCTCTTCCCCAAGCGCTACGACGACCTGGCCCTGGCCCTGATGGAGGAGGTGCGCGCCAGCGACGGCAACGAGCGCCTCCACCAGCTGCTGCGACGGGTGGCGGCGCGCATGGCCGCCCAGTATCAGGCGCGGGTGGAAGGACGCCCCGTCCGGGAGCGGGTGGAGGAGACGGTGCGTATCATGCAGGAGCAGGGCTGTCTGGTGGAGTGGCGCCAGGAGGGGGAGCAGTTCTTCATAGACGAATACACCTGCCCCTTCACCAGGGTGGCGCAGCAGGAGCCCGCCGTCTGCGCCCTGCATGTGGAGATGGTGCGGCTGCTGGTGGGCGCCGACACCCGCCTGGCCCAGAGCCTGCTGCGGGGCCAGCGGGCCTGCACCTATCGCGTCAGGCCCCAGGTGGGGGCCGGCCTGGGCTAGCGCCTCTCCCCTTTTCCGTCCAGCGGGCGTATCCTCGTTAGCGCACCCCGCCAGCAGTGACGGGAGCGATGGTGCTCTGGGTGTCCCAGTTCAACATCGTCGCCGGGCAGACCTTCGAGGACGGGCCCTTCACCGGCGCCTTTCCCCAGCGGGGCGGCGGCGACGACATCTGCGACCTCTACCTGCTGGTGGAGCCGGCCCTGCCCGGCAGCGAGGAATACTGCAACGACGTGGCCAACCTGGTGGGGGAGTCGTTCCATCGCTACCGCCTGTCGGTGACGGGGGGACTGCTGCGGGCGCTGCTGGCCGCCCATACCGATCTGAGAGGCTGGAACAGCCGCAGCCTGCGCGATCAGCAGGTGGCCGTGGGCATCTCGGCCCTGGCCATGCACGGCGAGGAGGCCTACCTGGCCCAGGTGGGGCCGGCCCTGGCCTACGCCCGCCAGGACGGCCGCCTCCGCGCCCTGCAGCCCGCCATCCCCGAGGCGCGGGGCCCCCTGGGAGTGGGCGACGCGCTCTACCCCCACTTCTCGCGCCTGGAGCTCTCCCCCGGCGACTCGGTGCTGCTGGTGGCCTCCACCCTGCCCACGGCCCTGACGGAGGGAGGGCTGGCCGACCTGCTGGCCGGGCCGGCCGATGCCTGCCTGCCCGCCCTCTACCAGGCGGTGCGCTCCCTGCCCTGGTTCGGTGCCCTCCTGCTGGCGCTCCTCCCCGAGGCTGGTGAGCGGACGTGATCGTCCTGGGCATCGAGACCTCCTGCGACGAGACGGCGGTGGGGGTGGTGGAGGACGGCCGCCGCCTGCTGGCCAACGTGGTGGCCTCCCAGGCGTCCCTGCACGCATCCTACGGCGGCGTGGTGCCGGAGGTGGCCTCCCGCCGCCACCTGGAGCTGCTGCTGCCCGCCCTGGAGGAGGCACTGGGCCGGGCCCGCCTGCGCCCCGAGGCTCTCGACGCCATCGGCGTGACGGTGGGGCCGGGGCTGGCGGGCTCCCTGCTGGTGGGGGTGAACCTGGCCAAGGCCCTGGCCTACGCCTGGGAGCGCCCCCTGGTGGCCGTCAACCACCTGGAGGCCCACATCTACGCCAACTGGCTCCTGCCCGACGAGCCGCCCCGCCTGCCCGCCCTCTGCCTGGTGGTCTCGGGGGGCCACACCGAGCTGGTGGTGATGGAGGGCCACGGCCGCTACCGCCTGCTGGGCCGCACCCTGGACGACGCCGCCGGCGAGGCCTTCGACAAGGCGGCGCGGCTGCTGGGGCTCGGCTTCCCGGGCGGCCCGGCCATCGAGCGGACGGCGGCCGGGCACGGGGGCGCCCGCCTGCGCCTGCCCCGCGCCCGCACCCGCGGCGCTTACGACTTCAGCTTCAGCGGCCTCAAGACCCACGTCCTGCGCCTGGTGCGGGGCGAGCACGGGCCGGTGCCACCGGCGCCCGAGGTGGCGGCCGCCTTCCAGGAGGCGGTGGTGGACGCCCTGGTGCAGCGGGTGCTGCGGGCTGCCCAGGAGCACGAGGTGGCCGAGGTGATGGTGGTGGGCGGGGTGGCGGCCAACCGCCTGCTGCGGCAGGAGCTGGCCCGTCGCTGCCACCTGCCGGTGCGAGTGCCGCCTCCCGACCTCTGCACCGACAACGGGGCGATGGTGGCCGCCTGCGCCTACTACCGCCTGACCCTCTTCGGCGAGGAGGCGCCCCTGGACGTGGACGTGCGCCCGGGCCTGCGCCTGGCCTGAGCCTCAGCCACCCGCCGCCTGCCCCCGGTATTCGGCCTCGGTCACATGAGCGCCCCAGATGGCGCCGCTGCCGGCGTCGTCCACCTCCCACATGGCGATGTGGGCCATGAAGTGGTCGGGGGCGGCGCCGTGCCAGTGCTCTTCGCCCGGCGGGGTGTGGACCACGTCGCCGGCCCGCACCTCGAGCAGCGGGCCGCCCCGGGCCTGCACCAGCCCGCGCCCCTCCAGCACGTAGAACGTCTGGCCGCGGGGGTGGGAATGCCAGGCGGTGCGGGCGCCCGGGGCGAAGCGCACCAGGCTCACGCGCATCCGCTGGTAGTCGCCTTCGCCCACCAGCACGTCCACCCACACCTCGCCGGTGAAGGTCTCGGCCGGGCCCTTGTTGCTCTGGCGTCGGGAGCGCACTTCCATCGCCTGCCTCCTGCCCACGAGTATATGCCCCACCACGCCGATGAGGGACGGGCGGCCGGGGGGCCTCATTCGCTGACGTAGTAATCGCGGCGGCGGCGCTGCACATAGGCCTGCACCTCGGCCGAGGAGACCCCCAGCCGGTGCAGGGTGTGGCGCACGAACTCCAGCCCCGCCTCGAAGCCCGGGTGGACCACCTCGTCGGCCCCCAGGCGACGCAGGGTGCGGTGGCTCTCGGGCCCGGCGCCGCGGGCGACTATGTCCACCTGGGGAGCCAGGGCCCTTGCCGCCGCTACGATGGCCTCGGCCGAGGCGGGGTCGGCGTGGGTGATGGCCAGCACCCGCGCCCGCGCCAGCTGGGCCTGCACCAGCACCGCCGGGCTGGCCGGCTCGCCGTGGACGTAGGGGATGCCCTGCTCCCGCAGCCACCGCACCGCCCACGGGTCCTGCTCGATGACCAGGCAGCGGAAGCCACGGCGTCGCAGGGCCGTCACCAGCTCGGAGCCGGCCTCCCCCAGGCCGCACACCACCACGTGGTTCACCAGCGTCTCGCCAGCGGCCACCCCCACCTCGGCCGGCGGCGCCGCCCGCAGCAGGGAGTCGGCCAGGGCCGCCCCCCAGCGCAGGGCGAAGGGGGCCAGCAGCAGGCTGAGGAAGGCCGACCCCAAGAGCGCCGAAGCGGTGCGCTCGTCCAGCACCCCCTCGTCGCCGGCCAGCGATACGGCCAGGAAGGCGAACTCGCCCGTCTGGGCCAGCAGCAGCCCCGACAGGAGGGCCGTGCGGGGCAGGTAGCCGAAGGCCAAGGCCAGCCCGCCCACGATGACCAGCTTGCCCACGGTGCCCAGGGCGGTGAAGGCCAGCACCTCCGTCGGCGCCTCCACCAGCGTGCGCGGGTCCATCAGCATCCCCATGGAGACGAAGAAGAGGGCGGCGAAGGCGCTGCGCACGGGCACTACCTCGGCCAGCCCCTGCTGGGCGTGCTCCGACTCGGCCAACACCAGCCCGGCCAGGAAGGCGCCGAAGGCGGCTGAGAGGCCCGTCAGGGCGCCCAGAGCCGTCCCCCCCAGGGCCAGCACCAGCGTCGCCAGCAGGAACATCTCGCGGGAGCCGCGCAGGGCCAGCAGGGAGAGGAGCCGCGGCACCACCCGGGTGGCCAGCACATAAGTCAGGAGCAGGAAGCCGGCCGCCTTGGCCGCCGTGAGGCCCAGCGTGATGCCCAGGGACCCTTCGCTGCCCCCCAGGACGGGCATGGCCACCAACAGGGGCACCAGGCTCAGGTCCTGCACCATCGAGACGCCCACCGCCACCCGCCCGTGGACGCTGTCCACCTCCCCCCGCTCCTCCAGCAGCCGCAGGGCGATGGTCGTGCTGGAGCTGGCCACGGCCCATCCCGCCACCAGGGAGGCGGTGGTCCCCAGCCCCAGCAGGCGGCCCATGAGCATCCCCAGGCCGATGACCGCCCCCACCTGCACCAGCCCGCCGCCGATGGCCACCGGCCCCACCTCCCGCAGCCCCCGCAGGCTGAGCTGCAGCCCGAGGCCGAACATCAGCAGCGCCACCCCCACGTCGGCCAGGCGCTGCACCGGCTCCACCTGGGCCACGGGGCCGGGGGTGTAGGGCCCCAGCAGGAGCCCGGCCACCAGATAGCCGATGACCGGTGGCACCCGCAGGGCATGGGCCAGCGCTACGCCGGCCAACGCCGCTGCCAGCACCACGGCCAGCAGGCCGACCAGGTCTGTCTCCGGCATCGGGAGGACCTCTGTGCGGAGGGGGAAGGGACGCGGGCAACGAGGGCGGGAGGAGTCCCCCGCCCCCTATCTTACCATGCGCCAGCGGGCGCTAGCGGTTGGTCTCCTCCAGCCAGCGCAGGAACTGGGGGTCCTTGCGCCAGCCGGGACGCACCTTCACCCACAGCTCCAGGAAGACGGGGCGCCCCAGCAGCAGCTCCAGTTGCTGGCGGGCGCGGCTGCCCACCTGCTTCAGGGCCTGGCCACCCTTGCCGATGAGGATACCCTTCTGCCCCTCCCGCTCCACGAACACCAGGGCGCGGATGTAGTCCTTGCCCCCGTGTTCGGCGTCCCGCTCCCGGAACTCGTCTATGGCCACGGCCACCGCGTAGGGCACCTCCTGCCGGTAGAGGTGGTAGACCTCCTCCCGCACGATGTCGGCGGCCAGGGAGCGCTCGCTGCGGTCGGTCACCTCCTCGGGCGGATAGAGGGCCGGCCCCTCGGGCAGGTGGCGGACGATGAGCTGCAGCAGCAGGTCCAGGCCGTCGGCCTTCAGGGCGCTCACGGGCACGATCTCGCGGAAGGGGTGCCGACGGCTGTATTCGTCCATCACCGGCAGCAGCTCGGCCTTGTTGCGCAGGGTGTCCACCTTGTTGATGGCCAGCAGCGCCGGCTTCCTCTCCGCGGCGATGAGGTCCATGAGCATCTCCTCGATGTCCCCGGGCGGACGCGGCTCCACCATCAGCACCACCAGGTCGGCCTCAACGACGGCGTCGCGGGCCAGCCGCACCATCCGCTGGTCCAGCAGGTGGGCGGGGCGTCCCAGGTAGCCCGGCGTGTCCAGGAAGACCACCTGGAAGCCGTCGCCGGTGAGGATGCCGCGCACGTTCTGGCGGGTGGTCTGGGGCCGGGGCGACACGGCCGACACCTTGAACTGCAGGAGCTGGTTCAGGAGGGTGGACTTGCCCACGTTGGGCCGCCCGACGATGGCCACCGCCCCCGCCCGGAAGGGCAGCTTGCCCCGGCCTTTGCCCCTGCTGGCAGCCATGGCCTCAGGACAGGGGACAGCGACCGCAGCCGCCCCGACTGCAGTAGTAGCGGAAGAGGTAGAGCATCCCCTGACCCCGCTGGGCGCCCAGGGGCACGGCCCCGCCCAGCGCCTCGTCCAGGTGGCGGGTGCAACCGTAGCGGCCGGGACGGGGCAGGGAGCGGTAGAGCCGCAGGACGGCCGCCGCCAGCGAGCGGTCGCGGGCCTCCTCGGCCAGGGCCAGGGCGAAGGGGAGCACGGCGTTGACGGCCAGCTCCACCGCCCTCCCCCGGCCGATGCTCCCCCACGGCCCCCGCACCGTCAGGGCGGCCAGCAGACGACGGGCGTCCCCGGCCCGCACCGGCGGCAGCAGGGAGGGGGAGAGGCCGGGCCCGGCCACCCCCGCTAGCAGGCAGGCCAGCGCCCCCAGCCGCCGCTGGGGGCGGTTGACCGGCCGCTGGGGGTGGAGAGGGCGCGGCTGCTGGCCCGGCAGGAGGGCGAGGAGAACGTTCAGGGCCAGCGACGGCGCCCGCGAAGGAGGCGCCGCCACCAGCACGCGACGCAGCCGCTGCCACGACAGGGCCGCAGCCAGGCGGCGGAAAACCTCCTCGTTGCCTCCGTAGCCGCAGGCCTCCACCAGGGCGCGGCAGAGGGCCTCCTCGCCGCCCACGGCGGCCGCCGACCGTCCCAGGCGGTAGGCCTTCTGGCGCAGGCGCATGTCGCCCATCTTGTCCAGGAGGCGCGCCACCTCGTCCGTGCCCAGCCGCCGCACGGCGCTGCGACAGGGCTCCTGCCACGGCCGGCGCCCCCGCGACTCCAGGTGCGGCCCCACCGCCACCACCGGCACGCGCCGGCCGCAGGCCAGGGCCGTGTCCTCGCCCGTGTCGTCCCAGAGGACGACGTGCAGCACCAGCCCGTCGTAGGCCGGGTCCAGGTGGTGGCCGTGGCGACGGAAGTCGCTGGCCAGCACGTGCACCTCCACGTCGCCCCGCTGCAGCCCGTCGGCGGTGGCGATGAGGGCGTGGCGAAAGTCGGGCCCCGGCCCCGGGTTGGGGAGGCCGCGGAAGACCACCCGCAGGGGCTGCCCGCCGCGCGTGCGGAGGGCCGCCGGCGGCAGGCAGGCCTCCAGCCAGAGGCGGGCCAGCTCTCGCTCGCCCCCGCCGCTCTCAGGCGCCCGGGCGGTCTCGGCCATCGCCCTCCCCTTCGTCCCCGTAGGCGAAGCCGGCCCGCTCGGCCACCAGGGTGAGCAGGCGGGCCGAGGCGCCCCGGGGACGGTAGCGGGCCGTCTCCCAGTCGCTGACGGTCTGCTGGCGGACGCCCAGCTCGCGGGCCAGCTCGGCCTGGCTCAGGCCCAGGAAGAGGCGCAGGCGCCGCACCTTGCCGGCGTCCCAGACGGGCCCTTTGCTGCCCATGACGCCTTTCATTCTACACGCTTCCGTGTAACCGCACAACCGCTGCCCCGCCGCCCCCGCCCCCGCCTCCTCGACCCCGGAGCAACGTCGTCGTAGCTGCAGAGCTCCAGCTCTGCCCGAGACGGACCGTTCGGGCAGGCATCGGCCTTTGGCCGGCCTGAAGGCCTGCAGCTACGGCGTATGCGGGCGCCCGTGCTGAAAAGCGCAGCGCTTCTCCTGCCAGGGGAGTCCGTTCAGGCGGCGACGGCGTCGGAGAAGCGGCGGCGCAGGCGGGCCAGCGCCCGCCGCCCCAGACGCAGCGCCGTCCTGGCCGCCTCGTCCTCGCCCCCGCGGCCGACGCGCGACAGGGCCTCGCCGATGGCCTGGGCCAGGGAGCGGGCCCGCTCTCGCGCCGTCCCCTCGTCCAGGGGCTTGAACCCCTGCAGCTTGCGCGGGCCCTCCCTCCCCCCCTCGGCGATATACCAGTCGCGGAAGGAGAGGCAGCCCGCCCCCAGCAGGGCATAGCCCAAAGGCGCACAGGGGGGCGGATAGCCCAGCGACAGGACGCGAGCGGTGAGGGCGTGCTCGGGGGAGTCGTATTCCACCATCAGGCTGCCGCCGGGGGGCACCAGCGACCCCAGCAGGCGGAAGAGGCGCCCCTCCCGGCCCCGTTCGGCCAGGGACGACTCTCCCCCGTCGAAGCGCAGGCGGGGCAGGTAGCGCACCAGCTCCACCCAGTTCTGGGCGGGGAAGCGGCCCCGGTTGTAGAGGGCCAGGGCCAGGGGCGCCGCAGCCGGCCTCCCCTCCTCGTCCAGGGCGAAGAGCTGGAAGTAGAGGGAGCCCACGGCGCCCGCCGGCCCCAGCAGCACGGCCAGCGTCAGGCCGTCCAGGCGTCGCCCCTGCAGGCGGGCCAGGGGGTGCCCCTCGGCCCAGCGCCAGCGGGGGCCCAGGGCCTCCTCCAGCCGGCGCCGAGCGACGGCATTAACCCTGCCCATACAGATGTGTATTATAGTCGCGCAGAGGGCGATAGACGAAAGGAGGCTGCCATGGCCTACCAGGAAGTCATCGTTGAGAGGCAGGGGCGGGTGGGCATCGTCACCCTCAACCGTCCCCACCGTCTCAACTCCCTGGGCCGCCCCATGACCGACGAGATGCGCCAGGCGCTGGAGGAGTTCAACGCCGACCCCCAGGTGGGGGCCATCGTCCTTACCGGCGCGGGGCGTGCCTTCTGCTCCGGCGCCGACTTCGAGGGCTTCCGGGCGGCCGCCGAGGGGCGCGGTCGCCAGACGGGCGGCGGCGGCCTGGCCAACTGGATCGAGTTCGTCCAGCAGTCGAAGCCCATCGTCTGCGCCATCAACGGCTATGCCGTGGGCGCCGGCCTCACCCTGACCCTCCCCTGCGACGTGCGCATCGCCTCCGACCAGGCGCGGCTGTCCATGCGCTTCGTGCGCCTGGGCCTGGTGCCCGAGCTGGCCAGCACCAAGCTCCTGGCCCACATCGTCGGCATCACCAACGCCCTGGAGATGATGCTCACCGGCCGCTTTGTGGAGGCCGAGGAGGCGCTGCGCATGGGCCTGGTCAACGCCGCGGTCCCCCACGAACGGCTGCTGGCGGCAGCGGTGGAGAAGGCGGCCGAGATCGCCTTCAACGCCGACTCGGCCCTGGCCGCCGTCAAGCGGCTGGTGTGGGCCAACCTGTTCGAGCCCGACCTGCGGGCCGTCCAGCGACGGGAGGGAGAGGAGTTCACCGCCGCCCTCCAGGGCGAGCCCTTCCGGGAGGCGGTGCGCGCCTTCTTCGAGAAGCGGGAGCCGCGCTTCCACGGCTCATGACCTCCCTGGACTACCGGCAGGCCATCGCGTCGCTGCTGGCCTACGCCGACTTCGAGCGTTCGGGGCGCTTCGCCGACCGCCCCGACGTGGGGCCGGTGCTGGCCCTCCTCTCGCGCCTGGGCGACCCCCACCTGGGCCGCCCCACCGTCCACATCACCGGCAGCAAGGGGAAGGGCAGCGTGGCAGCCATGCTGGAGTCGGTGCTGCGCCACGCCGGCCTGCGCACTGGCCTCTACACCAGCCCCCACCTGGACTCCTACTGCGAGCGGGTGCGGGTGGACGGGGAGCCCATCGCCGAGGACGAGTTCGCCCGCCACGCCCGGGCAGCCCTGGCCGTCGCCCGGGAGGTGGCGTCCTCCCTCCCCGGACGCCAGCTGGTCACCTTCGACCTCCTCACCGCCATCGGCTTCCTCGCCTTCCGCCAGCACGGCGTGCAGGTGCAGGTGGTGGAGGTGGGGCTGGGCGGTCGGGTGGACAGCACCAACGTCTTCCCGCGCAAGGAGGCGTCGGTCATCACCCCCATCAGCCTGGAGCACACGGCCATCCTGGGCGGCACGCCCGCCGCCATCGCCCGCGAGAAGGCGGCCATCGTGCGGCCCCCCGGCCCCCTGGTGCTGGCGCCCCAGTCCTACGCCGATGCCAGAGGAGTCTGCCTGCAGGCGGCGGCGCGGGCGGGGGTGGAGGTGGTGGACGTGGCCGCCCGCTACCGCTGGCAGCCGCTGGAACGGGGGCCGGAGGGGCAGCGCTTCCGCCTGGAGTGGCAGGAGGGCGCCCTGGAGCTCTGCCTGCCTCTGGCCGGCGCCCACCAGATGGAGAACGCCGCCACCGCCGTCGCTGTCGCCCATGCCCTGGCCCGGCAGGGGCTGCCCGTGCCCGAGGAGGCCATCGTGGGCGGGCTGGCGGCGGTGCGCTGGCCCGGGCGACTGGAGGTGCTGGCGCGGGGGCCCACGGTGGTGGCCGACGGCGCCCATAACCGCGACTCGGCCCGTCGCCTGCGGGAGGCGTTGCGCGACTACTTCGGCGCCAGCGAGGCGGTGCTGGTGGTGGGCACCCTGGCCGACAAGGACATCGCCGCCATGGCCGAGGAGCTGGCGCCGGTGGCGACGGCCGTGGTCGCCGCCCCCTTCGATCACCCCCGCGCCATGCCCGCCGAGAGGGTGGCGGGCGCCTTCGCGGCCCGCGGCTGTCGCGTCCGGCAGGCGCGAGATATAGAAGATGCCCTGGGCCAGGCATTGGCCATAAGCGCAGGGCGGGTTTTAATATGTCTAACAGGTTCCCTGGCCTTCGTGGCCGTAGGGCGCCGTCTCCTGACGGCAGATCGGGCGAGGTGAAAGCATGAACCGAGAACAGCGGCGCCGGGCCGTCATCACCGGCGTGGGCGCCATCACCCCCTTGGGCAACTCGGTGGAGGAGTTCTGGCAGGGCTGCCTGGAAGGGCGGTCGGGCATAGACTACTTGACCCAGTTCGACGCCTCCACCTACCCGGTGCGCATCGCTGGCGAGGTGAAGGGCTTCGACCCCGAGGACTACATGGACCGGCGGGAGGCCAGGCGCATGGCCCGCTTCTCCCAGTTCGCCGTGGCCGCCGCCCGCCAGGCCATCGAGAGCGCCGGTTTGAAGCCGGAGCGCGAGGACTCGGAGCGGGTGGGCGTCCTGCTGGGGGTGGGCATCGGCGGCTTCCCCAACGTGGACGAGGGGATGCGCACCGTGGTCAGCAGGGGCGGCATGCGGCTCGACCCCTTCTTCATCGCCAAGATGCTGCCCAACATGGCCGCCGCCCACGTGGCCATGCAGTTCGGCCTGCGCGGCTACAACAACACCGTCACCACCGCCTGCGCCGCCGCCACCCAGGCCATGGGCGACGCCCTGGAGCTGATCCGCAGCGGCCGGGCCGATGTCGTCCTGGCCGGCGGCGCCGAGGCCGCGCTGTGCGAACTGGGGCTGGCCGGTTTCGCCGTCATGCGCGCCCTCTCCACCCAGAACGAGCCGCCCCAGAAGGCCAGCCGCCCCTTCGACGCCAAGCGCGACGGCTTCGTGGCCGCCGAGGGGGCGGCCATCTTCGTCCTCGAGAGCCTGGAGCACGCCCTGGCCCGGGGCGCCCCCATCCTGTGCGAGCTGGCCGGCTACGCCGCCACCGCCGACGCCTACCACATCGTCGCCCCCTGCGCCGACGGCGACGGGGCGGTGCGCTGCATGCGCCTGGCCCTGCAGGACGCCGGCGTCTCCCCCGAGGAGGTGGACTACATCAACGCCCACGGCACCTCCACCCCCCTGAACGACGCCATCGAGACCCTGGCCATCAAGCGGGTGTTCGGCGAGCGGGCCTACCGCATACCCGTCAGCTCCACCAAGTCCATGGTGGGACACTGCTTCGGCGCTGCCGGGGCGGTGGAGTGCGTGGCCGTGGTCAAGAGCATCGAGACGGGCTGGCTGCACCCCACCATCAACTACGAGCACCCCGACCCCGACTGCGACCTGGACTACGTGCCCAACCAGCCGCGCCAGGCCGAGGTGCGGGTGGTGCTGAAGAACTCCTTCGGCTTCGGCGGGCAGAACGCCTGCCTGGTGTTCAAGCGCTTCGAAGGGTGAGGGGCGCCGCATGCGGGTGCTGGTGGCGGGGGGAGCGGGCTACGTCGGCTCCGTGGCCGTCCAGGAGCTCCTCGCTCATGGCCACGAGGCAGTGGTGCTGGACTCCCTGGTGAGCGGCCACGCCGCCGCCGTCCCCCCCGAGGCGGAGCTGGTGGTGGCTGACGCCCGCGACGACGAGGCCCTGGCCAGGCTCTTCGCCTCCCGTCGCCTGGACGCCGTCCTCCACTTCGCCGCCTACACCGTGGCCAGCGAATCGGTGCTCCATCCCGGGCGCTACTTCGCCAACAACGTGGGCAGCGCCATCTGCCTGCTCAACGCTTGCGTCGCCTACGAGGTGGAGCTGTTCGTCTTCAGTTCCAGCGCCGCCGTCTATGGCACCCCCGACACGGTGCCCATCCCCGAGGACGCGCCCCTGCGCCCCATCAACCCCTACGGCGAGTCCAAGGCGGTGGTGGAGCGGCTGCTGCCCTGGTTCGCCGCCGCCCACGGCCTGCGCTACATGGCCCTACGCTACTTCAACGCCGTGGGCGCCTCGGGCCCCCTGGGCGAGGACCACCGCCCCGAGACGCACCTGCTGCCGCGGGTGCTGCAGGTGGCCCTGGGGCAGATGGAGGCAGTGCCCATCTACGGCGCCGAGTACCCCACCGCCGACGGCACCTGCGTGCGCGACTACGTGCACGTGCGCGACCTGGCCCGCGCCCACGTGCTGGCCCTGGAATACCTGGCGCGGGGCGGCGAGAGCGGCGCCCTGAACCTGGGGACGGGCCAGGGCTACAGCAACCTGCAGGTGGTGGAGGCCGCCCGACGCGTCACCGGCCATCCCATACCGGTGCGCTGGGAGGCCCAGCGCCCGGGTGACCCGCCCGTGCTGGTGGCCTCGGCCCAGCGCGCCCGCGAGGTGCTGGGCTGGCAGCCCCGCCACACCTCCCTGGAGGAGATGGTGGCCTCGGCCTGGGAGTGGCACCGCGCCCACCCCCACGGCTACCCCGAGTGAGGGCCCCTCAGAATACACCCCTGATCAGCGGCCAGAGGACGCTCTCCCACAGGCTGCCCACCGCCAGCCCCGTCCAGAGCAGCGAATGGGGCAGCGCCGCGCCGACGCCGATGGCATAGGCCAGGGGGCGCCCCAGCCGCAGCAGCAGGAGCACCACTGCCCGCCAGAAGGGCCCGAACCAGAGGACGCACAGGGGCACCGCCAGCAGCCACACCAGCCAGGGGCGCTCGGGGCCGTCCAGCAGCGGGCGGAACCACTCCCGCTCCAGCGCCCAGCGCTGTAGCGTCCGCAGCACTTCCTCGCCGTCCAGCAGCAGCAGGAACAGGAGACAGAGGGCGCCGGTGAAGCCGGCCATGGCCAGGGCGCCCGGCCATCGGCCCAGGGTCGCCACCAGCAGGAAGGGCAGAGGGGCGGCCAGCCAGGCCTCCAGCCGCCAGATGGTCACCGCTGCCACCACCCGCGGCGTCAGGTGACGGCGCAGCAGCGCCAGCAGGGAGGGCCGCGCCTCCTCCCGCACCGCCGCCCTTCTAATCGAGAGGGAACGTCGCCACCCGCTCATACACGGCGCCCGCGGGGTGGAGGTGGCTGCGCATCAGGCTCATCTCCGACAGGGACATTGTAACGGGCGGGACCGTTACTCGGGGCAGGACGCTCGGCAGCAGGGCCGCCACGCGGCGCATCTCGTTCTCGGGCACGCGGGCCAGCGTCAGATGGGGGCTGAAGGGGCGACCCTCGCGGGGGAAGCGAAGGGGCGCCAGCGCCTCCTCCACCCGCGCCTGCAGCCGCTCCAGCCGTTGCCGGTCGCCCTCCAGCCCCACCCAGAGCACCCGCGGGCCGCGGCGGTCGCCGAAGGTGCCCAGGCCGGCCAGGGCCAGACGCAGCGTGCCGCCGCCGGCGGCCCCCTCCAGGGCAGCCATGATCTCTCCCAGCCGCGCGGCGGGCGTCTCGCCCAGGAACTTGAGGGTGAGGTGGATGCCCTCGGGCCGCACCCAGCGCAGTCGCTCCAGCCCCTGGGCGCGCAGGATCGCCTGCACCGCCGCCAGGGCCTCCCGCACCGGCCCCGGCAGCTCCAGGGCCACGAACAGGCGCCAGCGCTCCCCTTCAGCCATCGCGGCAGCCCAGCAGCGCTAGAGCGTTGCGCGACCAGCGCTCGGCCAGCGCCCGATCGGGCAGCGAGGCCAGGGCCCGCTCCTGCCCCAGCAGCGGGAAGTCGCTGCCGAAGAGGAGGCGGTCGTCGTCCACCAGGGCCAAGGCGTCGGGGGAGTAGAGGAGGGGGACGGCGGCGGTGTCGAAGTAGAGCCGACGACAGACCTCCCGCACCTCGGGCATGTGGGCGTAGAAGGGGAGGCCACCGCCCAGGTGCGCGCCGACGATGCTCAGGTCGGGGTTGGCCTCGGCGAAGCGGTAGAAAGTGGCCAGGGCCAGCCCCTCCTTGCCGGCGTAACGGTGTCCGACGGGTTCCGAGACATGGAACAGGAGGGCCAGCCCCAGCCGCCGCGCCAGGGACGCAAGCCGTTCGCCCGCCGGCCCCAGCAAGTCCCAGCCCTGGCTCTCGGGTCGCAGCTCCCCCAGGCCACGGGCACCGGCGCGGGCGCAGCGCTCCGCCTCCTCCTCGGCGCCCGGACCAACCGGGTTGACGGTGCAGAAGGCCACTAGGCGACCGCCGCTGCGGGCCGCCCACTCCAGCAGGTAGTCGTTGTGGCGACGGCACATCTCCTGGTCGCGCCAGGCGAAGCCGAGCATAAAGCTTATGTCAACTGCCGCCCGCTCCATGCTGGCCAGAAGGTCGGGCGCCGTGGCCAGGCGTGCCCGGGGGTTCCCGTAAAGCTCGCCGAAGGTGGGGTCGGCGCGCAGGTATTCCTCCCGCGCCTCCACCACCTGCGGCGGGAAGACGTGGGTGTGACAGTCCACCACCATCACGCCGCAGTTTACCTGCCCGGCCAGGCTACGGCCAGACGCGGGGCCCCGCTGCTCCCAGGGGACAACGCAGGGTGCGTTGTCGCTCGCTTCGCCCCGCCCTATAATGGGTATCGCCGGGAAGGGGACGGCCTCGACGGCGTTGGCGTCGCTCAGCGCAGATAGGCTCCGCCAGCTGGAGACGGTGGCCCGGCGGGTGCGGCAGCACATCGTCCGCATGACCGCCGCCGCCGGTTCCGGCCACCCTGGTGGCTCCCTATCCTGCGTCGAGATCCTGGTGGCCCTCTACTTCCACGTCCTGCGCCACGACCCGCAGAACCCCTACTGGCCCCAGCGCGACCGCTTCGTGCTGAGCAAAGGCCACGCCACCCCCGCCTACTACGGCGTCCTGGCCGAGGCGGGCTACCTCCCCGCCCAAGAGCTGCTCACCTTCCGTCGGCTGGGCAGCCGCCTGCAGGGGCACACGGTCATGGGCTGCCCGCCGGGGGTGGAGATGTCGGCTGGCGCCCTGGGCATGGGCCTCTCCTTCAGCGTGGGCCTGGCCCTGGCCGCTCGCCTGGACGGCGAGCCCTGGCGCGTCTACTGCCTCCTCTCCGACGGCGACTGTAACGAGGGGCAGACCTGGGAGGCGGCCATGGCCGCCTCCCACCACCGCCTGGACAACCTGACGGCCATCGTGGACTACAATCGCATCCAGAACGACGGCTTCTCCGACTACACCCACTACCGCGGCCCCGACAGCCGCGACCGCCCCGGCGGCTGGGTGGCGCCCGACGGCTACACGGTCAACATCATGTCGCTGGAACCCTTCGCCGAGAAGTGGCGCGCCTTCGGCTGGCAGGTGCTGGAGTGCGATGGCCACGACCTGCAGCAGCTCGTCGCCGCCCTGGAGGAGGCACGAGGGGTGCGCGGCCGGCCCACGGTCGTCATCTGCCACACGGTGAAGGGGCGGGGCGTGAGCTTCATGGAGCACAACCCCGCCTTCCACGGCAAGGCGCCCACCCCCGAACAGGCGGAGCAGGCGCTCAGGGAACTGGGGGCGTAGGATGCTGCAGACGGGACGGACTGCCGCCACCCGCGAGGCGCTGGGGCCCACCCTGGTCCGGCTGGCCAGGGAGGGGCTGGACATCGTGGTGGTGGACGCCGACCTAGGCGTCTCCACCACCACCGCCCAGTTCGGGCGCGAGTTCCCCGAGCGCTTCTTCACCATGGGAGTGGCCGAGCAGAACGCCGTGGGCGTGGCGGCGGGGCTGGCCGCCGCCGGCAAGGTCGCCTTCGTCAGCTCCTTCGCCGTCTTCATCCCCGGTCACTGCTACGACCAGGTGCGGGTGGCCGTCGCCCAGCCCAACCTGAACGTCAAGATAGCCGCCTCCCACGGCGGCATCGTCACCGGCGAGGACGGCGCCTCGGCCCAGTCGCTGGAGGACCTGGCCCAGATGCTCGCCCTGCCCACCTTCCGCGTTGTCGTCCCCGCCGACGTGGTGGAGTGCGCCCAGGCCATCGAGGAGGCGGCGCGGCGCTACGGCCCCTTCTACATCCGCATGGTGCGCCCGAAGGTGCCGGTCATATACGACGAGCCCTATCGCTTTCAGTTAGGGAAGGCCCACCGCCTGCGCGACGGCGACGACGTGACCATCGCCGCCATCGGCGTGATGGTGCCCGCTGCCCTGGAGGCGGCCGAACTGCTGGCGCGGGAGGGCATCACCTGTCGGGTGCTCAACATGGCCTCCCTGCGCCCGCTGGACGAGGAGGCCATCGTCGCCGCCGCCCGCGAGACGGGGGCCATCGTCACCGCCGAGGACCACAGCGTCCACGGCGGCCTGGGCAGCCTGGTGACCAGGGTCACGGCGCGCGAATGCCCGGTGCCGGTGACCTGCGTGGGTATGGAGACCTTCGGCACCAGTGGCCGCTGGGACGAGCTGCTGCAGCACTTCGGGCTGACGCCGGAGCGCCTGGCCCGCGAAGCGAAGGCGCTGCTGGCACGCAAGCGTGCCAGCGTCTAGTCCTTCATATACCCGTTGCCCTCGAACTCCACTGAAACGGACCCGAGCGCCCCCGAAGGGAACACAGATACCGCCTGGAAACGCACGGAAACACCTGAAGGCCCTGGACTGGAACCTAGGGCAACCGACTGCCCCGTTATGTTTCGCCCCGTTGATGACCAATTTGATGACCAAATGCTGAGAAAGTGAGCCGATTGAAACAGTTGGAAACACTTTCTGTATTTGAATTGTTTCACTGGAGTACCCTGGAGTGCCCTGTAGAGGAATCTAGTGCCCTTGAGAGGAAGTCTCAGACCGTTACGGGCTAGAAGAGGCAGCCTGACGACACGTGCACCGGATCTCTCGCGCAAGGTCTTGACAGCGCCCTCACTCGCTTGTATCCTTCCTGGCGACGGTTCGGTACCTCTGGCGGAGGTGGCCGGTATGGCAAGCGTGGCCAGGCGGGAGGCGAGGACGGGGCGTCTCGACCTGCGCCTCGTCCTGGGCCTCGGCATCGCCCTCGCAGCTTTCCTCATCGGCATCCAGGTCTACTCCGCAGGTCAGCCCAAGAGCGTGGACGTGCTCGTGGCCGCCCGGGACCTGCCCCAGGGCGCCGTCCTGGGCGACGGTGACCTGAAGGTGGAGAGCGTGCCGGTGAACGACCGGCTGCGGCAGTACCTGGTGGCGGCGTCGGCCAGGGCCGATGTGGTAGGGCAGGCGACGGCGAGGCCCTTGCGGGCCGGGGAGCCCATCACCATGTCGTCCCTCACCCAGGAGCTGCCCCTTGAGGCTGACGAGGTGGCGCTGGCGCTGCCGGTCCTGGACCGCATCTATGTGCCCTACCAGGTGGAGAAGGGGCAGCGGGGCCTCCTCTACGCCATCGGCGCCGGGCAGGGTGGCGCCCAGCAGGCGGTGCTGGTGAGCGAGCGGGTGCGGGTGCTGGAGGTGGTGCGCTCCCGCCAGCAGGCCGGGACCGGGGGCGACGTGCAGGGCGCCCCCATCAGCGTGACGCTGGCGGTGCCGCGCGAGGAGGCGGAGCTGGTGTCCCGGGCCATCGCCCAGAACATCGTCGCCCTGGCGGTCCTCCCGGCAGGGGCACAGGCGCCGGCCGTGCCCCGGGCAGGGCAGGGGACGACCCTGCCGGCGCCGGGAGGGGCAGGCGCCGGCGCGCCGGCCGCGACCGCCACGCCGGCGGCGCGCTAGCCGGGAGGGGCCATGAGGGAAGAGGTGTACGGCGCCGTGGCGGGCACCGAGGCCCCCGAGGGGAGGGCGTGGCGCCTCCAGCCTCGGGTCATCGTGGGCGTGGACAGGCAGCGGGCGTCCGGCCTGAGGCAGGCCCTCATGGCGGCAGGCCTGGAGGTGGCGCCCGGCCTGACGATGGAGGACGTGCTGCGCTACGCGGCGGAAGGGAGGGGCGACCTGGTCTTGGTGTCCGGCAGCTTCCGGGGGGTGGTGCCCGAGCGGCTGGACGAGCTGCGCGCCCTGGGGTTGCCCGTGGTGGTCATGGCGCGGGACGACGACTCGGCCCGCTATATGGGCCGGGGCTACGTCGTCCTCCCCGACCGCTTGCCCCCTGAGCAGGTGGCCGAGGCGGTGCTGGCGGTCCTGGAGGGCCGGATGGAGCCCTCCCCCGCTGCGGCGGCGCCCGTCATGCCGGCGGCCTCAGAGGAGGAAGGGGGGGAGGGCAGGGGGAGGCTTGTGACCGTCTGCGGCCTCAAGGGTGGCTCGGGCAAGACGACCCTTGTCCTCTCGCTGGCCTACGCCATGGGCCGGGCCGGGCGGCGGGCATGCGCCCTCTCCCTGGACCCGGTGGCGAGCGACTTCCAGGCCTACCTGGGCCTCGACGTGGGCGACGGCATCGCGGCGGCGGTGGGCAGCTCGGAGATGGAGCAGGCGGTGGCGAGGGAGCTGAGGGCCGTTGCCAAGGGGTGCGACGTCCTGTGCGGCCCCTTCCGGCCCATAGGGATGCGGGCCGTCACGGGGGAGCTGGCGAGGCGGGTGGTGGCGCTCTTGCGGCGCCGCTACGACGTCGTGCTGGTGGACGCCGGCAACTACCCCACCGAGCACCCTGCGGCCGGCTGGGCCATGGAGGCGGCAGACCAGCTGCTGGTGGCCATCACGCCCGAGTTCGTGAGCATCTACCGGGCGCATGTGAGCATGGAACGGCTGCAGGAGCTGCGCCGCGGCCGCTGGACAGGCATCGTCATGTGCCGCTACCGGCGCGGCCGGCACCACTGGACGGAGCGCGAGGTGCGGGAGGAGCTGGGGCTGCCCATCGTGGGCATGGTGCCCGACGACGAGAAGGGGGCGGCGCGGGCGCTGGACCGGCAGGCGCCCCTTGTGGCCGTGGGCGGCAGGGCGGCGGCGGCCATAGAGAAGCTGGCGCGGCAGCTGCTGGCGGTGGAGGTGGCGGCGCGATGACCCTGCGCATGGGGCCGGACGACGGGGTCCTCCCCTCTCTGGAGGAGCAGGTGAGGGAGGTGATCCGGCGGGCGCCGCCGGACGAGGTGCTGGCGCCCGACGGCGCCGAGCGGCTGCGGCGGCGGGTGATGGGGTTCGTGGAGGAGTACAACCGGCGCCGCCAGCTGATGGGGTATCCGCCCTTGGCCGGGGCGGAGCGGCTGGCCGAGGAGCTGTTGCGGCAGGTGCTGGGCGCCGGCCCCCTGCAGCCCCTGCTGGACGACCCCGACGTGGAGGAGATCATGGTCAATGCCCCCGACAGCGTGCTGGTGGTGCGGGAGGGGGAGATTGAGGCGGCACCGGTGGCCTTTCGCGATGACGAGGAGGTGCTGGAGCTGGCGCAGCGGCTGGTGGGGCTCAGGGGTGAGAGGCTCGACTATTCGCAGCCGGTGGTGGACGTGATGCTGCCCGACCGGGCGCGGCTGCACGCCGTCATTCCGCCCATAAGCGAGCATGTGGTGCTGACCATCCGCAAGTATACGGTGCGGGCGGAGGAGCTGTCGCAGCTGGTGGAGCTGGGCACATGCACCGAGGAGGTGGCCCGCTTCTTGGAGGCGCTGGTGCTGGCCCGCAAGACGATCCTCGTGGTGGGCGGGACGGCATCGGGCAAGACGACCATGGTGAACTGCCTGGGCAACTGCATCCCGCCCAAGGAGCGGGTGGTGAGCATCGAGGACCGGGTGCGGGAGCTGCGCTTCAGCAGCCTGGCCAACTGGGTGCCCCTCGTGACGCGCGGCCCCAACGCCGAGGGCGTGGGGGAGATCACCATGCAGCAGCTGGTGAAGGAGTCCCTGCGCATGCGGCCCGACCGCATCGTCATCGGCGAGACGCGAGGTTCCGAGGCGCTGGACTTCCTGCGGGCGGTGACGAGCGACCACCCCGGGAGCCTCTCCACCATCCACGCCATGGGCGGTAGGCATGCCATGGAGCGGGTGCGGATCTACGCCCAGATGGACCCCCGCCTGGCGCCGCCGCCCCACGTGGTGGACGAGCTGGTGGCGGAGGGCATCCAGTTCGTCGTCCACATGGGACGGGTGCCGCGCTCGGGGCTGCGATGGGTGCTGTCCGTCTGGGAGGCGACGGGCATGGAGCGGGAGGGGCCGCGCAGCACCTTCGTGGGCAACGACATCTTCCGGCGCGGCGAGGACGGGCGGCTCCACTTCACGGGGGTGAGGCCCCGCTGCGCGCGGGAGGTGGAGCACCTGGGGCCCTTCCCGTGGAGCGCCAGGTCGTTCTACGTGGGCGAGTAGAAGGAGGTGAAGGGCTAGGAAGAGGTCCCGAGGGTGAGGCAGGGCGGGAGGCCCGCCCTGCCGGGGGAGCCGGCCGCCCCTGCCCCTGCCAGGACCGGGGGGCGGCCGGGCACACGCCCGCAGCGATGATACATCCCCCCGGCCGAGAGCGCCAGGCCGCCTGCCCACCTCCTGGGGAGAGCCCGCAAGCCGTGGCCACGGCCCTTGCCCTGACCGTCGTCATCGCGGCGTTCCCCTTCCCGGAGATACCGCGCCCTTCGGGGGCGCTCTTCGCCATCCTCCTGGCCGTCGCCGCCCTCGGGGTCTACCTGGCCCTCTCGGAGAGGGCGGCGAGCCTCTTCATGCGGGCTGCTGCCGCGGCGGGTGGGGCCATGCCGGGAGGGGCACGACCCCCCGTGTGGCATCCCGACGGCGTGAGGGAGCTCCTGGACGAGGCGGGCTACCACCGCGTCACGCCCCTCGCCTTCTACGGCGCCTGCGCCGCCGGCGCGGTCCTGGGGGCGCTGGTGGGGAACCTCCTCGCGTCGGGCGTGGCCGTGGTGATGGCCGCCGGCGCGGTGGGCGGCTTCATGATCCCGTTCTACCTGGTGACCAGGCAGGCCGAGGCGGTGGCCAGCAGGCGGCGGGGGCAGTTCGCCGAGGCGGTGGAGGTGCTGCGGGGCCTGATGCGCAGCGGCTACGGCCTCGAGGGCAGCATCGCCTTCCTGGCCGAAAAGGGGCCGAAGCTGATGCAGCCGGTCATGCAGGAGGCGCTGGTGGCGCTGCGCACGGGCGGCATGTACAAGGCGGCGGAGGTGCTGCGGCGCCGGGTCGCCTCCTATGACGGCGACCGGCTGGCCCTTGCCCTGGCGGCGGCGGTGGCCTACGGCGGCGGGAGCGTGGGGGCGGTCATCGAGGAGGTGGCGAGGGCGGTGAGGGACGACCTGCTGGTGCGGCGGGAGGCGGAGGCGGAGATGGCCAGGCAGGAGCTGGCGGCGCGCATCATCGGCGGCATGCCCATCGTCATCCTGGCTGCCATGTTCCGCTTCTCGCCGGAATATGCCGCCGTCTACCGGGAGCCGCTGGGGCAAGGGGTGCTGGCGGTCATGTTTGCCCTCATCGCGCTGGGCTACGTGCTCATGCGCAGGGGGATGCAGCTGCCCCGGGAGGGGAGGCTCCAGGTGAACCCGGCGCTCATAGGGGAGGCGCGGGCGTGATGGAGCTGCCGCCGGCCGGTGGAGTCCTGGCCTCGGCCCTTGGGGGCATAGGGGTCTTCCTCGTGACACGGGCGGTGCTGGACCGCCCCTTCCGGTCGCGGCGGGTGGCGCGGCTGCGGCGCATCACCCCTGTGGAGCGGCCCCTGATAGGCGAGGAGCGGCAGGAGGCGCCCCTCTTCCGGACGCCCCTCCTGGAGGAGCTGGTGGGCCAGCCCCTGCGGCGGGCGGGCGAGGTGCTGGCAGGCGCGCTGCGGGTGGTGGGCGGCCCGGAGGAGCTGGCGGGCAAGCTGGAGCGGGCCGGGACGGGCATGTCGCCGCCGGCCTACTACGGGCAGCGGCTCCTGTGGTTCCTGGTGGGGTGCATCATCGCCGCCATGGTGGGGGCGCTGGGTCTCATGCCCCTTCCTTTCTGGAGCTGGCTCCTTGTGGGCGTCGCCCTCTCGTTCGGGCCGGCCTACGACCTGGAGGCGAGGCTGCGGCGGCGGCAGGCGACCCTCGTGCAGCAGGTGAGGGCCATGGTGGACATGCTGCAGACGACGGTGTCGGCCGGCAGCGGCCCCGAGCAGGCGCTGGAGCTGGCGGCGCGGGCCCTTCCCGACCCGCTGGGGCGGGAGCTGCGGGAGGTGATGCGCCGGGCCCGGCTGGGCGAGGTGACGCCGGGCGAGGGGCTGGCGCATGTGGCGCGGCAGGAGGGGCTGCTGGAGCTGGGCCTGGTGGCCGACCTCTGGCAGACGGCGGAGACGACGGGCATGCCCCTGGGGGAGCGGCTGCGGGAGCTGGGGGTCCAGATGCGCGAGATGCGGCGCATCGCCCAGCGGGAGGAGGCGTCGCGGGCGACGGTGCGGGTCCTCTTCCCTATCGCCTTCTTCATCCTCGTCCCGCTCATGGTGGTCCTCCTGTTCCCGGCCTGCAACGAGCTCATCCTGAAGGGGACGCTGCAGACGGCTACGGGTGGAGGGCCATGAAAAGGGAGGACGGGCAGGCGCTGTCGGAGTACGCCCTGGTGCTGGCGCTGGTGGTGCTGGGGGTGCTGGTGGCGGTGAGGGCGCTGGGGGTGAGGCTCGACGACGTCTGGGCGGCCGTCGTCGCCGCCTGGAGCGCGGTGGTGCCGTAGAGGGGCGAAGGGGGTGAGAGCCGGCGGCAGACGGTAAGAGCGGAGGCCGGCCCCGGAGCGAGGCAGCTCCCGCCTGGCGGCAGGGCTCCGGGGCCGCGGAGGGCGACGCCGAAGGGGGCAAGGAGCAAGGAAGATAAAGGAGGAGGTATGCACATGAGCAGCATCGTGCGCTCCCTGAACGATCTGGCGCTGCGCGGGCTGGCGCGGCTGCAGGTGGCCCGCTGGAATGCCGAGGAAGGCCAAACTTTTGCAGAATATGGCCTGATTCTCGGCATCATCGCCGTGGGCCTCATCGCGGCGGCGGTGGCCCTGCGCGACCAGATCGCCAGCGTGTTCAGCAACGTCACGAGCGGCCTCACCTCCTGAGCAAGGAGGCCCCGGGCGGCGTCCCTGCCCGGGGCAGGCTGCAAGGCAGCCGAGGAAGGTGGACGAGATGAAGGGCGACGGCAGGCAAGGGGCAAGGGCGCCCCTGGCTCTCGCCGGGGCGACCGTCCTTCTGGCGCCGGCGGCAGCGGTGCTCGCATTCGTTCTGGCGGCGGCGCCGGCAGGGGCGGGCACGCCCACATCTGCGGTGGTGGAGCGGCCGGACCTGGCCGCCCGCGCCTTCGAGCTCATAAACGGCTACCGCGCCTCCCTGGGCCTTCCTCGGCTGGCATGGGACGACAGGCTCGCTGCGGCTGCTGCCTGGCATGCGGCCTGGATAGCCTCCTTGTGCCGCTTCGAGAGGGCCGACGAGGGCGACGTCCAGGGGGTGAGGCTTGCCTACGGCTGCGCCCTCTCTCACCGGGACTACCTAGGTAGGAGCCCGGGTCAGCGGGCGGCGGCCTTCGGCTTCCCGTACGCCTGGGCGGTGGGCGAGAACATCGCCGCCAGCTCCGTGGGCCCCGAGGATGCCCTCGTCCAGTGGCGCAACTCGCCGGGGCACGACGCCAACCAGCGGCGGCCCGACTACGCGCTCCTGGGTGTGGGGACGGCGTGTAGCCGCTACCAGGACGACGTCTTCGGCACAAGGGAGATCTGCATATACGTGGCGGACTTCGCCCTCTCTGTCACCGGCGATGGGACGTCGGGGGCTGTCCCCGGACAGGCGCCGGTGGCCGGGCCCCGCGCCGTCGCTCCGTCGGGCGGCGGCGGGCCGGCGGCAGGCACAGGGGCCGGCGCAGTGCCGAGGGCGGACCCCTGTGCCGGGCGGGAGGCTGCGCCGCGGCCTGCTGCTGTGGCTACCTATGTGGTCCAGGCCGGCGACACCCTTGCCGGGTTGGCCGCCCGTTTCCTGGGCGACCCGTCCAGGTACTGCGACCTCGCCGCTTGGAACGGCATCGGCGCTCCCTACCTGCTGCGGGTGGGGCAGGAGCTCGTGGTGCCGGCGGCGAGCGGTGAGGGGGCAGGACAGGAGGCGGCGAGCGCCGGCCACGAAGGTGGTCGGCAGGAGCAAGGGGAGACGGCGACGGGGTATGAGGCCGCCCACAGCGTGGAAGGGGAGGGGATCGTAGAGGCCGGGGCCGCACCGGGCGGCGATGGAGCGGGTGAGGTGACAGCCGTGCCTGTTCGGGCACGGCAGGAGGGGAAGCCTCACCCGGTGGTGGCCTTCTTCCAGAAGGTGGGGCGTTTTCTGAAGGGGCTATGGCCATGGTAAGGACGGCATCGGCAGATCGGCAGGAGGTGCACCTATGAGCGGAGTCGGCCGGCAGCCGTCGGGAGGCCGGTTTGTGCCGGCGATTGTCGGCTCGAAGCGCATTTGGCTGGCGGGGCTCGCCGTCATCGTGGCGGCATTCTCTCCTGTGCTGCCCGTCCCCGGCCTGGGGGATGCTCGCGAAGTGGGGGCACAGGGAGGGGCTTTGCTCACATGGGTGGAGAGGGGCTGGACTGCCTACAGTGTCTCCGACGACGGTGGGCGCCTGTTCTTCGCAAGGGAACCGCTCGACCAGGGCCATCTGTGGCAGCGGGGCGCCGGCATCTGGCCCCTTGGCGAGCTGCCCGGATATCAGACCTCGGCCTATGGGGCCTCTGCCGACGGCGGCGTAGTCGCCGGGGCGGCGGTCCCTCCGGGTTCCACGGAAACACAGCCTGCCATATGGAGGACCGGGACGGGGTGGCAGCTGCTGCCGCAGCCGGCAGGGGCGAACGCGTCTTATCCGCTGGCGACATCGGCGGATGGGAGGTTTCTCGCAGGGATCGGAGGGGCGGTGAGTGGCACGAGGATCCTGTGGGCGAAGCCTGCCCTGTGGGTAGATGGCAACCCTCGCATCGTCGACCTCCCCGCGGAATGGGCCCACTGCTTCGAGGGGCGTTTCAGGGCCGCATCTCCCGCCGGAGATGCGGCCGTCGGGACTCTCGGCCCGGCGGGCTGCCCAATTGTAGCGATGCTCTGGACCCCGGCCGGGGGCCTGCAGGTGCTGGGGACGGCCTTCGGTTATGAGGCGAGTCAGGCCTACGGGGTGTCCGATGGGGGATCGGTGGTGGTGGGGGACCTGATGAGGAGGCTGCCGGGTGGCTACTGGGATACCGCGGCCTTCCGCTGGACGCCCCTCGGCGGCATGGAGAGGCTGCCCGACATGGGGGGCAGGTCCTCGGCGAGGGCCGTTTCGGCAGACGGGCGGATCATCGGCGGCTCGGTTGTGGTGGGCGGCATGCAGAGGGCGGCCATCTGGAGGGATGGTGTGCTCCACAACCTCCACGACGAGCTGTCGCGTGAGCTTGGCCTCGGTGAGGTGCTGGTAGAGGTCACGGCCGTGTCGAGGAATGGGCGCTTCGTTGCGGGTATGGGCGGCCGGGGCCTGGAGCGGTTCGTCTTCGTAGCGGAAGTGCCCCAGCCCCCCGAGGCGCCGCAGCTTGTGGCCATCTGGCCCATAGAAGGGGAGAGGGAGAGGGCCATGATATCGTGGGCACCCCCCTCCGGGGTGACGCACTACAGGCTGCAGAGCGCCCTCGACCCCGGCTTCACCTTCGGGGTGAGCACGCTAGAGTTCCCTGCCGGGCCATACAACCTGCTCCCCGTGGGAGCGCCCATGTGGGATGGGGGCGTCTTCTACTACCGGATCGCTGCCTGCAGTGAGCGGGGCTGCTCGCCATGGTCTTACCCGCTCGTGCTGGCAAGGCGGGTGTGGCCGGGGCCGGAGCACTGGAATATGGTGGCCGGCGGCTTCGCGTTCCTCGGCACGGCATACGTCTGGGCCCAGAACGCCAGCCCGGTCGCGGGGAAGGCATCCGACCTTCACCTGTACGAGGGGCTGCAAGGGTTCGGTGGAGTCGTGCGCAGGAGTTGCCGGCAGGTGGCTCCCGGAGGCATCTGCCGGGCGGACTTTCAGGCGTCGTCGGGGTTCCTATCGGCGTCGCAGTCGTTCCCGCCCTACGGCGAGGTAGGGGTGGGCTTCGTGGTGAGGTGACGGGCGATGCGTGTCCTGCCAGGCCTGAGAGGGCTGCCGCTGTCGTCCATGCTGGTAGCAGTGGGGCTGCTCATGCTCGGGACGACAGTTGCGTGCGGCGAGAGGGGCCAGCAGGTGGCGCCGGTGCCCACGCCCTCGCCGCCCGAGGAGGCGGCGACGCCTCCGCCGGGGCAGGTGCGGGTCTTCCTGAACACGAGGCCGGGGGCCAGCGTCGACTCGCAGGTGCTGCAGGAGGTGTCGCAGGTCTACAGCTTCCTCTGGCCGGCCTTCTTCAATGCCCTCGCTAACGGCGACGACGCCTACCTGCAGGGGCTGGCGGAGCCGCAGGCCCGGGAGGCCCTGATGGCGCGGGCGCGGCTCCTCATGCCCGGAGAGCGGCTGCTGGTGCGCACCATGCGGCAGCGGCCGCTGGTGATGGAGGCCGGTGGGGAACGAGTGGTGATCGAGGACGCCGTCCAGGTGGAGGCCGAGCTGCTGGAGGAGGGCCAGCAGCCGGGTATGGGGAAGGCGGTGCAGGAGAACTGGGCGATGCGCTTCGTCATCGGGAAAACGCCGGCCGGCTGGAGGGTGCAGGAGGCACAGGTGCGATGGCAATAGTAAGGCTGCTCGCTCCTGTGGGGCTGGCAGCTGTGGCGCTCTTGGCCTGCTCCGGCGGCGGCCGGCAGGCCCGGGAGCCGGGGGAAGCCGCCGCGTCCTTCCTTGCCTCCGCCGGGCGCCTGCTGCAGGGGGCAGCAGCGACGGCGGTGGATGGCGGGCTGGCGGAGCGGCTGGCTGCGGGGGCGAGGGCGGCCGTCGAGGGCGGCAACAGGCTGGAGATGGAGGTCGTCCCCAACGGGCCGCCGAGGTTCGATGTCCCGGCGCCGGGGGGAAGGCTGGTGGGCCTGAGCGTCTCCCTCGTCATGCGCGAGGTGGCGCCTGACGGCCGGGTGGTGCGGGAGCTGCGGGAGCCGGATTACGACCTGATCCTGAGGCTGGCCCGGAGGGGGGATGGTTGGGTGGTGGCCGATGTGTATGCGCTCCCGTGGCTGGACGATGGCGAGGAGATGGGGAGGGGTGGATGTGCGCTGCTGGAGGGGGACAATCACCGGTTCGGCCGGCTGCGGGAGATGAGGCGGGGTGATGTACCGCAGCTGCCGGTGACGGCCGCCGAGCTGGCGACCATCGAGGAGACATGGCGGTGCTACTGGCTGGTGACATCGGACGCCCTGCGCCGCCTGGACGGGTCACTGCTCCCGCTGGTGAGCGCCGGCCCGCAGCTGGAGGGCTTACAGCAGTACCTGCGGTTCCGACAGGAACATGGCATCGCCTTGGAAGAGGAGGTGGTCCATCGCTCGCCGGTCCTGGTGCAGTATACGGGCGACTATGCAACGGTGGACGAATGGCTGGACGGCCGGGGGCGGGGTTTTGACCTCCTCACGGGAGAACGCCGGGGCGACTGGGAGTACAGGGCGGCGCATATGACCATGCGCATGCAGAAGACGGCGGAAGGGTGGAGGGTCATAGGGGTAGCCGTGGTGCGGGCGTCTGGACAGCAGAGTGAGGGTGGGGGGTGATGTACCAATGCGGTGGGCGCTTCGGGGAATCGTGCTGATTATAGCCGTGATCGCGGCAGATGCCCTCTCCGGCGGTCGCGGGCCGGCAGTGCCCTCGCCTGCCGCAGCGGACGGCGAAGTGCCGCCGGGCTGGGTGCTCGCCGGCTATCAGAACACCTACTACACGTACTACGAGACGGAGCAGGTCGGCACGCAGACGGTGACGTACTACCTCTACATGGAGCCCTACCAGGATCGGGTGGTCTATACCCAGGAGACTCGCCTGTCGGCCATCACCTGGTACTCGCAGCCGACCTCGTCCTACGGCAAATACCTCACCTACCGGTCCTCTTGCTGGCTGAATCCCTACTATCCGTGGGACATGCAGTGTGCCTGGACGACCCAGTATGTGGTGGACCAGTACTACACAGGCGCCCAGCAGTACTGGTACACCACCGTCAACGTGCCCCAGGTGGTGACCGACTACCGGGCCGTCTACGGCTCGGTCCAGGTGCCGGTCTACCAGCAGGTGCAGCGGACGGGCGTCTGTTCCGTGCCCATCTACCAGTTTGTGGGGGGCAGTGGGGCGGTGACCGTCAACAGTGACGGCACCTTCACCATGTGGGTGCCCCAGGCGTCGTGCGTCTACTCGCCGTACACCCGCACGTGGACCGAGGTCGTGCCGCAGGTGGTATACGGCGGCCAGGCCTGCCGCAGCAAGCTGAACGCCTCCCTGAGCAGCAGCACCGGCACCGAGCCGGTGTATGTCTATACGTCCTCTACCTGGAGTGTGGCGACGTCCTGGGTCTACCAGTGCCAGACCATCTACGTGCCCACCTGGGCCTGGCAGGGGACGGTGGACTGTAGCTATCACGCAGGGTCATGCCCTCAGGTTGGATATGCGGTGAGCTACAGCTATTACTCGCCGGACGGCCTCGTGCGTTACGACCGTTATGAGTACCACCCGGCGTGCCATGAGTGCTTTGTCACCTGCACCGAGCAGGTCTACCGGCTGGTGAATCAGCCCCAGACGGACTGCCGCTATATGCCCTACGACTACCTGCAGCAGAGCGTGAGCGGCTACTGGACGACCAACACGCGCTATAGCTACAGCGAGCAGCGCTGGTACACGCAGCAGTGCTGGGACACCTATGCCCTCTCCACCACCAGCACCACTCGCAGCGAGAGGGTGGACAGGTATGTCGCCAACACGTCGTGGCAGCAGATGACCCTCCAGATGCCGGCGTTGCCCGATGCGCAGATAGGCGTCAACCCCGGCACCGTAGGGCTGACAGGCCTGCGGTCGTGGTTCTGGGTGGAGAACGTGGGAGCCCCCGAGACGACAGGTCCCAATGGGGTACGGGTGAGGCTTGTGCCTTCCTACTACGAGTGGGACTTCAACGGCGACGGCTACACGGACCTGGTGACTTCGTCGCCGGGCCGAAGGTATCCCCCCTTCGAGTCAGACGTCGGCTACACGTATGAGCGGTCGAGCTTGGGACAGCCGGGCCAGAAATACAACGTGGGGCTGACGGTGCATTACAACCTGCAGATAAATGTCGGCCAGGGCTGGCAGACGGTGGGGGAGATCACGCAGCAGCGGGTCCGTCCCTACCCGGTCCAGCAGCTGCAATCGGTGGTGGGACAGTGAGGCAGCCATGGTGAGGGCGGCACTGCTGGGCGGGCGGAGCGAGAGGGGCCAGACCCTCGCCGAGTTTGCGCTGGGGGCAGTGGCGTTCTTCGTGGCCGTCCTGGGGGCGCTGCATTTTGCCCTAGCGGTGCATGCCCGGCACGTGGTCGAGACGGCGGCAGTGGAGGGCGCCCGGTGGGCTGCCGTGGAGCCGGTGAGCCTGCAGCGGGGCGAGGAGAGGGCGCGGAGCGTGCTGGCGAGTGGGCTGGGGCGCTGGAGCAACGACTACAGCGTCCAGGCCCGAGACGGCGGCGACACGGTGACCCTGACGGTGCAGGGCCATTACATCGTGGCGCTGCCGGTGCCGCTTCCCCACGGCGGGAGGGTGGACCTGGTGAGCTCGGCGACGGTGCGCAAGGAGGGGTTCCGGCCGGGGCCATGAGGGGGCAGGCGCTGGTGGAGCTGGCCGTGGCCATGCCCATCCTGCTGATAATCGCCCTCGGCGTGGTGGGGGCAGGCAGGGCCATCTATGCCCGCGTGGCCATC
>ENA-ORXB01000575-ORXB01000575.1-sediment-metagenome-genome-assembly--contig:-NODE-575-length-66994-cov-6.295605_pt1 | contig 66994 bp, 55 predicted proteins | sample MGYA00237863_ERZ511475 | MGnify/ENA primary metagenome ERZ511475 (study PRJEB26305, sample SAMN06343858) | sediment metagenome | isolation source: hot spring sediment | place: Canada: British Columbia... | reverse complement strand
AAGGCGACACGGGCGGGATGAACCCCTCGGCGGGCAGCAGCGGCATGCACGCGCTGGCACGCCATCTCGCAGGCTTCCTGCGGAGATTTGCCGGCGCGCATCCATTCCACGATCAGCAGGCTGCCGCCGATGCGGATGATCTCTTCCCCAACACCCGTAGCCCCCGCCGCTCCGGCCGTGTCATCCACGTACAGCCCCGCTCCGATGATCGGCGAATCGCCGACCCGCCCCGGCAGCTTGTAAGCTAGGCCGCTGGTCGTACAGACGCCCCCCAAGTGTCCTTTGACATCCAAGGCCAGGACGGTCACGGTGTCGTGGCTCAACTCTCCCGCTGTGATGTCACTCGCCCCATCCCGGCACGTCTCCGGATCCGGAGAGCCGGCATCTGAGGCACTCCGCTTCTCCTCCGGAGACTTTTTATCAGGCTTGGGCTTGTCTTCCGGGCGCAGGTCCGGGTGCCATTCGAGCCACTCGCGCAGAGCAGCGAGGGTATAGGGTTGTTCCAAGCGAAACCCTTCCTGGAGGGCGAACCATTTGGCTCCCTCACCGACCAGCAGGACGTGGGGGGTTTTTTCCATGACTCGCCGGGCCAAGGCGGCCGGGTGCCGGATATGTTCCACTGCCCCCACCGCTCCGCAGGCCAAGGTTCGGCCATCCATCACGCTCGCATCCAGGGTCAAGCGCCCCAACCGGTCGGGTAAGCTGCCGAAGCCCACCGAGTTACGGATGGTGACATCCTCTTCTACCGCCTGAGCACCCGCCAAAGCAGCGTCTAGGGCTGGTTCACCGCGGGCAAGAAGGGGCAAAGACTTTTCCACCGCCCGGCGGCCAAATGGCCAGGTCGCAATGACCACAGGATGAGGCATGGGCATCCTCCGGAGGGGTAGACGGCGAGGGGAAGGCAATGCCCCAGCGCCGGCGTGAGGAACCTCCCTAAACAGAAAGGAACCTCCTCAGCCTTAGCTTAGAAGGCAACCCTCACGGTGAAAACAGAGCGCCTAGCCTTGCCGGTTCAACCCCAGCAACAGAACGATGAGACTTTGACTGAGGATTGCAGGCTCAATTGTCCAAGTCTCATAGCGCTGCTGTCGCTGGCACAGGCAGCAGGCCGGCGCGGACATCGTTACCCGGAAGGATGCACCGGTTGATCAGGGGAAAGACGGAGCCGGCGGCGGTGTTTCCGAGGGAGCCGGAGCCGGCGCGGGTTCAGGGGTCACCGGAGCAGCCTTGGCGGCCTTCTTCGCGGTGGCCTTGCGAGTCGTGGTTTTCTTCGGAGCAGCCTTCTTGGCCGTCGTCTTCTTGGCGGCCGTCTTCTTGGCTACGCTCCCTGCCGCCTTGGTCTTCTTGGCGGTTGCCTTCTTGGCCGTCGTCTTCTTGGCAGTCGTCTTCTTGGCTGCCGTGCTCTTGCTGCTTTTGGCCATCGTCAACATCTCCCAGAGTTACTCAGAGTATCGACCTTCCACGCGGTCGATATTGCCTCAATCCGAGAAACGCCTCCTGCCTGCGAGTACAGATTTCCCTGTTACCATGCTAGTGCACGCGGCGCATTTGTCGATTCTTTCTTGCATTATTCGTCGCTTTTTTCTCCCGATCCATCCCTTCTTGAAAAAACATGCCACATGTTTGTCCCTCGCACCACTGAAAAATCGGCAAACTCACTCTGTTTGATCAAATCCAGCCCCAAGAGTTGCCGATAGTGACAACAGACCGACCCACACGAAGCGGTGGAGAGACGCAGGATGGGTCAAAGAGGCGTCATGAGACTGCTTCTTCCGCTGCTCGCCACCGGCTGCAATATCGCGCACGAAGCGATCCGTAACTTCCATCACGAACCCCGCCTCCTGGGGACGCAGTGGATCATCACCCAGCGTTTACAGCAACAGGCGCGCGAAGCCTGGAAGAGTATCCGGGGGGAGTTCCCGGACTGTGCCCCGGAGTTCCGCGAGGGTTTCCTCGACGGCTATGTGGATTACTTGGACCGCGGCGGACCGGCCCATCTTCCCGCAGTGCCGCCCAGTAAATACACGCGCCATCCCCGCTATTTCACTCCGGAAGGTCATGCCCGCTTGCAGCAATATTTTCTGGGCTTTCAGCTTGGCCAACAGCAGGCCATCGCGAGCGGTCAGCGCCGCTATCTGACGGTCCCTGTCCTCCTACCATCGCCTTCGCCAGAGCCGCCGCCTTTCCGTTTGGCCCAGCCACCGGCTCCGAGCGATGCTCCACCGCCTTCGACCGGTTCTCCCCCATCTGAGCCGTCATCCCCCGAAGGATCAACCCCATCCGGGAACCTGCCCCCTTCCATGCCACCGTCTAGAGAAGAAACCGGCTTTCCCCTCCCCCGTCCAACGCCCGTGGAACTTCTCCCGCGATCCGGAGGGCGACCATGATGCCGCTCTCCCGCCATTTCCTGAGTCTGCTCCTGCTTGTAGCCGCTGCTCTGACGACCGGCTGCGCCGCTCTGACAAACCCTGTCGCTGATGGCATCCCCGTACGCCGGCTGCCAGAGGAGATTCTGGGACGGCCCAAAAGCGATTACCGCCCCATTCCCCTCACTCTGCTCCGTATCAATACCCCCAAAGAATACCGCCTGGACAAAGGGGACGTTCTCGCTATTGTCGCCGATGAAATCCTAACCAAAGCAGACCAACCGATTCCGGTTCAATTCACCCCTAGCGGCGATAGACCCGCCGTCCAAGGCCTGCCCGTTCCGGTCCAAGAGGATGGCACCATCCAACTCCCCCAATTGGACCCGATTATGGTCAAGGGGATGACTCTCAAGGAAGTCCGGGAGGCCATCCTCAAACAGATTGTCGAGGAGAAGAAGATTCTCCAGCCAGGCAAGGGCCGCGTGTCGGTGGAGTTGTTGCAGCCCCGGCGGTATCGCGTGCTGGTCGTACGGGAAGATGCTCAACCCATTCAACCGCAATTTGCTGCCGCTGGACCTATTGCCGCCGTGATTGGCGGTACCAAGCGCGGCGCCGCCTTTTCGCTTCTCTTGGAACCGGGGCGCAACGACCTATTACAAGCCCTCACCCTGACAGGGGGACCTCCCGGTCTGGAGGCGAAAAATGAGATCATCATCCGCCGGGGCACTTACGATCCGGACCAACCGGCCAAAGGATTCGTTCGCATCCCCCTGCGCCTGCCCCCGGACCAACCCATTCCCTTTACCGAAGAGGACATCATTCTCAATGATGGCGACACGGTTTACATCGAGGCCCGCGATACCGAGGTTTATTACGTAGCTGGTCTAGCAGGAGCGACCCAAGTCCCCTTACCGCGGGATTACGACCTGCGAGTCATCGAGGCCCTGGCGCAAGTCCGCGCTCCCCTCATCAACGGCAGCTTCAGCCAGAACGCCTTCGTGGCACAGGCCGTCCAAGCAGGTATCGGCAACCCCAATCCCAGCCTGGTCACCGTCATTCGGCGGCTTCCCAACGGACAGCAAATCCGCATCCGCGTGGACTTGAACGAAGCTTATCGCGATAGCCGCGAAAATATCCTCATCCAACCCGGCGACCTCATCGTTCTGCAGGAACGTCCCAGCGAAGCCTTGGTCCGTTACCTCACCCAAACCCTACGCCTGAGTACCACCTGGGAACTGATTCGCAGTCCCCGATTCACCCAAATTGGCGTGTCTAACAACCCCTAGTGCCGCCTCGTCCCTCTACGACTTGCCTCACCCTATCTTCCTCCCACTTGGGCAGCTAGAAGCAATCAATAGGACTTGGGCGGCATACCTTTTACCGATTTGCCCAACCGATCTGTGGTGCCTGCTTGTCTAACCTGTTATGCCACTATCCTCCTGGATTAACGTCCTACACAACCTTCCTTACAGAACGACACAGGGGCGGAGATTTTCACCCACACGTTTGCCAACTCCCAAAAGTTTCCCATCCTGGTCCAGCACCGCCCATTCCTGATCGTCTTGGCTCCCCGAATGGGAGGCCATCCGATCTCCCCGCCAGGATATACTCTGGCCGTGGCAGAAAAGTCGAGCCTCGGTAGGAGCTAACGTCAGGGCGGGAAGGTGGGACACTGCCAGCCTTACTGGCAATAGCGGCGGAGGTTCCCGATACTGTTGCAAAGGGGTAGCTTGCGCCAGGGTCAAATCCCCCACGCGCAACCGCCGCAAAGCCTCTACGTATCCTCCGCAACCGAGTTTCTCCCCCACATCCCTGGCCAAGGCACGAATATATGTCCCCCGGCTACAATCCACTTCTACATCGACATAAGGCCAGTGATAGTCCAGCAAACGGATCGCGCGAATATGGACCAAGCGAGGAGCCAGGACAGGAGCAGCTCCCTGGCGTGCCAACTCGTAAGCCCTTTGTCCCTGGACTTTTAGGGCGGAAAAGGCAGGGGGGCGCTGCCAGATGTCACCGATAAATTCCTGAAGTACATCCCGAACCTGCTCCCGCGTGGGCTGGGGAGTTCCCGCGCGTGGCGTAATCACCCCCTGAGCATCGTCTGTATCGCTCACCGCACCCAAGCGAAACCGAGCCTGATACGTCTTCTCCATCTGCTGGACATAGTCGGCCAAGCGCGTGGCTCTCCCTACACACAACACCAGCAGGCCCGTCGCCAAGGGGTCCAACGTACCCGTGTGGCCGATCTTGACACGAGAGGGGAACCACTGCTGGACCTGATTGACCACCGCACGGGAGGTCACCCCTTCCGGCTTGTCAATCACTAACAGCCCGGCGATTGCCTGGGTCATGGGATATGGGAATGCTAGATGACCGGACGGCATCGTCCTTGACCGCCACCAATCATGCCGCACCGAAGCATGCGGTCCTGCAATTCAGTTGTAGGGAATCTCGATCCGGCACCAGCCTAAGTCCAGAAAGGTCGATTTGTTTCCCTGATTGACAAACACGTCCGGGTGGAGGGTATAGACCACATACCGTCCATTCTTGCTGCCTTTCACCAGGCCGGCCTGACTCAGGACACCGAGATGGTGGGAAACATTGACAATCTCGATGTTCAACTCTTTGGCCAATTGGCTCACGTTTTTGGAGCCTGTGCGCAGGGATTCGATGATGCGAATGCGGTTCGGCTCTGCTAGGGCCTGAAGCTTTTCCGCGCACTCTTTTGCCGTTTTGGGATCGGTCATGGCTGCTGTCTCCTTGTTCGTTCTCGGATTCGCTTTCCGCACCGACCCGAAGGCGGTTGGCCTTCGCCGAAATCGGCCGATCGAAGTCGGGCGGTGTTTTCATCACCACGTTCTTCCCACTATCATTATTACGATAACTGTTCCGTGATGACAAGCACGGTTGCGATGCTAAATTTCAGGACATCGCCGCAGGGCCTTCATGGCCCGCACAGTTTGCAACATCTATGGGAATAACCTGAGAGCAAAAGGCGCAGAACAGCGGAGGGGGCAAACCGAGGAGAGTCACGAGGCAGCAGGCCAAGAAGCGTTCGTACGTCCACACCAGGGAGCGCCACATGGGGGGCCATCCCCTTGGCAGTTCGTCGCCGCAGGCGCCGCAGATCGGCCGGCGGTTGGCAGCCCGATCAACCGCTCCAGGCTCGGACTTTGGCATTGGGGGCATGTCGTTGGCTCGTGAGCCATCGATGGAACCAGTTGCTCAAACGTATGTTGGCACTGACGGCAGGTATACTCGTACAGCGGCATAGCTGCTACCTCCTTCGTCAACCCAACCGGCTTTTGCTTTAGCGACGGCGTTTTTTATATAATTCGCTCGCCTGGAAGAGGATGGCACGTTCCTCCGCCGTCAGACTCGCCTGGCCGTACTGGGAAACTTTCGCCAACACTCGGTCCACCTCGGCCTCGAAATCGACTGTCGAAGAGGACGACGCGGTTGATGGCGCGGCCTCTTCCCCGGAGCCACCCTCCATCACCACGCTGTCGCTGTCGGGCGGAGTGGTCACACGCAACACAGGCCGAACGGAAGAACTTGCGCGCCGCTTCTTCTCCGGCCACCACCGCCCTGTCAAATGCCAATTGTAACGATAGTAGAGCCAGCCGAAACCCGCACCCACGAGGTCGATGGCCGCCGCTGTCTGCCAACCGTTCCCCACCATGATCAGCAGGTCCAAACCCACGTAGAGCACCGCGATGCTCCACACCGGCAGGGGAAGCACAAAAAACAAGAGCACCTGCTGCCGGGGAAAATGACAAGCAAAGAGCACCAGGGTCGCCGCCACCGCTGCATTGGCACCAACGGCTGGCTCCCCAGCGAGCACACCCGCCCCATATAGCCCCGTCGCCACGGCATACCCCAGCACGCCTGCCAGCACATAGTACACCCCATACTCCACTTCACCGTGGATGGCCGACAGGCGGCTCCCCGCCCAATACACCAAAAGCATGTTGGCGAACAGATGCCAAATCGAATGATGCAGCACAAGCGGGGTCACCAAACGCCAAACTTCCCCGGCTACCACCCGTCGAGGATGGTAAGCCCCCCATCCCAGCAGCGGATTGTTCCGGACATCGCCCACATGCTGCAACAGAAACACCACACTCGTGAGGACAATAATCCACACCGCCACGCCCCATCCGCGCCACGTCTGCCCCCAGCGCCCGTGCCGATCTTCGGAATAGTAGTCCCGGTCCATGATCCCCATACCCGTTCTCCTCCACCGGCCTGCTTGGCTGTGTTCAGCATAGCAAACCGCCCGGCCACCTCAAATGCTTCCTCCTGGCTGTTCCTTCGTAGAGCAACCCGTAATTGAGATCGAGGCAGCGCCGCCCTCCCTTGCCAGTGCACTCCTGCCTGACTTTTCTTCACCCTCTTCGCTGCATTCATAGATGTCACACGGATCATCGCTTCATCCCTCCGATGTCGTAACTCACTGGCTACCGTTTCCGTCCATCCCTCCGCGGAATGGAACTTTCACCCGCCAGCCGACCCTATCGCTCGATTAGGAAAGGTCTCGCCCCCACCTTTCCTTCCCCCATCGTCTCCGCGCCCACTTCACACCGATGGTCGAATCGAGCGCCACGGTCTACTGATAGGGTGATCAGTTACTATAAATATGTCCCACAAAATCGGAGTTGTCAACCAAAAAACCAAAAATTTTTTCCTCGGGGCGACTTGGAGATTCCTCAAGGGCCTAAACTTGCCGATTGCTAGACGTTCTGGCCGAGGACGAAATTCTCCGCCTGCCGCTTTTGCTTTTCTTCCCGTTCGGTTTGGTCCAGTTTACCCGCCAAAAACACCGCGGCCCCGGATGGCTCGCCACCACCCGAGGCCGGAGCGGCCCAAAGCCACCTTCCGCTACCCGGCGGAGAGAGATAGCCTCTCGGTTCCCATCACTCCTATCTGACCACGATTCTCATCACTCCTATCTGACCACGATCACGCGGGAGAGGACTTGCAGGCCGTTGCCCAAGCGGGCCACCAGGCGGTAGCGCCCCGGCTGGGACAGCACCAGGTCGCCGAACGTCGCCAGGCCGTGAATGCTCGTCCGCTTGACCAGTGTCCCGCTCAGCCCGCTGCCCGCCCGCAAACCCAAACGGATCGCCACATTAGACACGGGCCACGGATCACCATGCTGATCCAACAACATCACCTGGACTCGGAAACGCTGACCCATCCTTACTCTCAGTGGAGGCTCGAGACGAAAAGTGATTGAAGGCGCTATTCTCCATAACTCTCGACCACTATTTCCATTATCTCCGACGAAATATAATGTTCCTCCAGCATTGGTCAAATATCGAGGATAGGAGCAGCCGCTGGGATTAATATCTGCTACCAGAACAGTACCTGTTATAGTTCCATCACTACGCCATAGCTCTCGTCCATTCACACCGTCATCTGCACTGAAATACAATATACCATCGACATTCGTCAAATATCGGGGGTGCGAACCAACAGGTCCTAGAGTGATGTCTCGAACCAAATAGGTTCCACTCATCGTGCCGTCGCTCCTCCACAACTCCCGCCCCGCAATACCATCGTTGGCCACGAAAAATATCGCACCATCCACATAGGTTATATAGGATGGATTGGAGCTGCCTATACTTGGATTGATATCTTTGACTAAGACAGTTCCGTTATCGGTGCCATCGCTTTTCCACAATTCTATACCATCGGTCCCATTATTGGCACTAAAAAACAATATCCCATTGGCGTTTACCAAGTACGAGGGGTTGGAGCTTCCAGCGGGATGGATATCCTTGACCATGGAAGTGCCTGCTTCTGTGCCGTCGCTCCGCCATAACTCCCCACCTAGGACTCCATCGTCCGCTGCGAAAAACAACGTCCCATTCACATTGACCAAGTACCGGGGATCGGAACTGCCTAAATATCCTTCACGAGAAGGGTATTGGCCTCTGTTCCGTCACTCATCCACAGTTCTCGACCATTCGTTCCATCATTGGCTGTGAAAAACAAGATTCCGCCGACATTGACCAGCCAACGAGGATGAGAGCTATCACCGCTGTGGATATCCTTGACAAGGTTCGCTGTCGTGCCATCGAGCTTCCATAACTCCCGGCCATGGCTGCCATCGTCTGCAGTAAAAAACAGAGTACCGTTGACGTTCGTCAAATAGCGGGGATTGGAGCTGCCAATGGGGTTGATATCCGCCACGCGCCAGGTACCTGCTGCGGTTCCGTCTGTCCGCCACAGCTCCCGGTCGCCACTGGCATCCGTGGCTGCGAAGTACACGACGCCGTTGACCTCGGTGAAATAGCGGGGTTCCGAACTCGCGCCCCTCGCGGCATCTCAAGCATCCGCACTCTGGTAGCCGAGGGGGTTGTGCGGTCCTCCAATACCTCGATCTGCAACGAAACCTCCCGCCTTCTCAGGGGATTGCCCCACCCGACCAGCTCCCGATCGCAAGCTACAACCTCTCAGCCATTGACGAATCCACGACCGAATGAAAAAACCTCATGATAGATAGCTCTCCCTTTTATCCTGATCCAAGGCCTCTCAACGTGTAACAAAGCAAAATCCGTCTCTCGATAATATCTATCTTTCCTTGTGATGTGAGGTGGGGAAGGGGAATGGTGGCAGGAACTCAACCGACTCCTCTTCTCATATCTTGCCCAACTCCTAGATCTACGATTCTCTGAATATCCGATACATTCGGATCACCGGGGGATCACTCCCAGCCAAAACTAAGAGGGAAGGAGGCATCATCCAGGCCCCCTTCGCACCCGCTGCTTGGACTTATGCGCCTATCGGTGAAATGGAGGGGTTACCACACAATGATTGGGTTAGAGATTACTTGCATTCCATTACCCAATCGTGCCACTAAGCGGTACTGGCCCCGCTGACTTATCGACAGCCCGTTGAATGTGGCAACGCCGCTGGTGTTGGTCCATCTGACCAGAGTGCCACTCAGACCTCTCCCGGCCCGCAAACTGATACGGACAGGTACCTCGGAGAGTCGCGTCATGTCCCCGTCAGGATCGATCACTCGGACCTGAACGCGGAAGCGTTGGCCAATTCCCACACGACGCGGCGGATGTATGCTGAACTCGAGCCGCAAGGATGGAGCCGGTAGATTGGTCAACGTAAAATTGTTACTGACGTTCCCCACCGAGGCTACAACTGTGTACGTCCCCGCCATGGGATTGGCGACGGCGATCGCTTCAGCATACCCTATCAGGTCCGTCGTAACTCGTACACTCGCCGCCGTGCCGCCTACAAAGGTCGCTCCCGCAAAGTTGCTGGTCGGTATTACCGTATATAGCACAGGCACACCCAAGAGGGGTTCCCCGAACTGATCCAACACTCGCACCCGCAGAGGATCAGCAAACTGCTGATTGACCCCCACACTTTGATTGTTGCCGCCTTCCACAGATACCGTTGTCACCACCCCTGTCCGCCACAGCTCCAATCCATAGGTACCATCATCGGCGTTGAAAAACACATTCCCGTTGACATTCGTAAGGAAGCGCGGGTTGGAACTCGCTGTCCCCGGGTTGATATCTGCCACCAAGGTCGTCCCAATGCTCGTCCCGTCACTCCGCCACAATTCATCTCCAAAGTTCGGATTGGTCGCACGGAAGAAGACAATTCCGTTAGCATTCGTCAAATAGCGAGGATTGGAACTCCCTGAAGGATGAATGTCGCGCACCAAAGTCGTGCCCACCGTGCTGCCGTTACTCCGCCACAACTCCCGGCCAAATGTCCCGTCGTCCGCCGCGAAAAACAAGGTGCCATTCACATCCGTCAGGTTCTGAGGGTCGGAGCCATTCGAGCCGGCCCGGATGTCCCGCACAAGAGCTGTGCCGCCAAAAGTGCCGTCACTCTTCCACAACTCCCGTCCACTCGTGCCGTTATACGCTGAGAAAAACACCGTGCCGTTGACGTTCGTCAAAAAACGAGGATCAGAATCGTTTGCGCCAGGGTTGATATCCCGCACGAGAACAGTCCCCTCCAACGTTCCGTCGCTTTTCCACAACTCCCGACCCAAACTAGGATGCTCGGCACCGAAAAATAGCGTGCCGTTAACATTCACCAAATAGCGAGGATTGGAACTGTTGGACCTTGGTACAATGTCCCGCACGAGAACGGTACCCGCCGCCGTGCCGTCGCTCTTCCACAACTCCCGGCCATAGGTCGTATGAACCGCACTGAAAAACAATGTCCCGTTTACATTCGTCAAATACCGGGGGTAAGAAGAACCTGAGCCAGGATAGATGTCCCGCACTAAAACGGTGCCCGCCGCCGTCCCGTCGCTCTTCCACAACTCCCAACCAGCAATGTTAAACGCCGTGAAAAACAGGGTCCCGTTCACATTCGTCAAATACCGAGGAAAAGAAGAATTAGGTAGGCCACCAGGATAGATGTCCCGTACTAAAACGGTGCCCGCCGCCGTCCCGTCGCTCTTCCACAACTCCCGGGCATAGCTCGGATGATACGCACTGAAAAACAGCGTCCCGTTTACATTTGTCAAATAGATAGGGTTGGAGCTACCGGAAGGATTGATGTTGGCTACCCGGAACGTGCCGGCTTGGGTTCCATCGCTGCGCCACAATTCGCGATCTCCGTTCTGATCCGTAGCCGCAAAGTAGAGAATCCCGTTCACTTCGACAAAGTCGCTGGGATCAGACAAGAGAGTCAAAGGTGCAATATCCAACAAGCGCACACCCAAGGTCGAGGGATTGGTGCGATCCTCTAACGTTTCGAGATGGAGGGCGGCAGACCGTTTTCGCAGTGTTTGACGGGGAGAAAACAAGCGGCGCAACCAGGCTGTCAGAATGAATTTCATAAGGACTTCCTCCCATCGTGCCTTTTGAATTCTTGGCAGGAAACGGGGGCAGCAAAATCAAGATCAATATACCACCGCTGAGTCAACCTATCAAGCGACGAAGCAGGGAGATAGCTGAATGCGTAGCCTGATAATGGGGAGAAAACGTAAAACAGACTTTCGTGCTAACAACCTGGCGTTCGAGCGAGGGCGGCCAATCGGTCCTAGAGTTCCAAATCGGTCTATCGATCTTTGCTGTTCTGATCGTTTCACTTTGCGCAGTTGCTCTTTTCGGCTTGAAAAGGAAGCCTGTGGTGGGAGGGGGGAGGGGAGCGGGGAGCCAGGCGGCGCCGCTTTCTGAACAAAATGGCGGGTTAGCGGATGTCGAGTTCCAGTTTGGCCAGGATGGGGTTGCGGCGGTCGCCGCGCTGGCGGTAGTCCTCCAGCAGGGTCTCCAGGTTCGGGACGAGCCGCTGCGGGCGATACCCCACGGGGGAGCTGCCGTTGATCGTGATGCGGACCGGCTTGTTCCAGTCGATGAGATCACGGGTGAAGTAGAGGGCCAGCCGTTGGATGCCGAGGGTGCGTAACGTCACCAGGTTGTCACCCAAGATGTCGCCCTGGGCGGTAGCGGGGACGATGAGCCGTCCGGGGGTCAGGTTATCGATGAGGCGGCGGGGTTCGATCTGTTCGGCTCCGAGCCAGTAGAAGCGGTGGTCGCTGGCGCGCATGGTGGTCCAAGGCGGGCGGGCAATAGGTCCGAGGGCCAGAGTGGCGGTGCCGCTGACGCGCCGCTTGCGCTGGAGCCAGTCGAAGAGGGTGGGGATTTCGACGGGATAGAGTTCCAGTCCGCGGCCTTTGTAAACATGGAGGAGGGCCGGGAAGCCGCGAGGCATCCACTTCTCAAACAGCCGACGGGTGTTTTGCAGGGAGTCGCCGGAGAGTTCCCCCGTGACGATGTAGCAGGGGAGCTTTTGGGCGTTGGTCCAGTATTCCGCAAGGAAATTGGCCCATTTGGGCCGCGGGGAGAAGGCGGCGAGAGCCGCGAAGAGGTCGGGATGGGATAAGCCCACGTCCAAGGCCATGTTGGCGCCTTCGGCATAGCCGAGAAGGTAAACCCGATCGTTATCCACGCAGAAATGGCGGATGACGTCGCGGAGGACGTCGAGGACGTAGGCATGGTCTTCCCCTTGCCAGCGCCAGCCGGAACCGAAGGCGTTGGTCCACTCTGGAGCGAGCAGGATGTAGCCATAGCGGTCCGCTTCGCGGGCCACACTGGCCAGAGCTTCGGCCGCAGGGATGGTCGTATGGGTCAAAACGATGAGCACGGGCCAGGGGCGGCCGTGGTGATACTCCGGCGGCAGACGCAGCAAGTAGGGAATCCCCCGCGGGTTGTCCGGGGTGGAAGGGGTGATCCGGCGGTAGATACCGCTGGGCAAGCCTGCTCCCGCAGAAAGCGGTTCCCCGGAGCGGAAGAGGAGGTGTTCCGGCTCGGCGGGAGGCAGCAGCATGATGATCTGCGCGATTTCTTCTGGGGGAAGCGGCTGGCTCTGGCTGTAGCGGGCGAGCAGTTCGCGTCGGCTGTTGAGATCGGGGCTGCGCTGGTAGTCGAGCACCAGCAGCCGAGCTTGCCAGAGGCGCAGGGCCGTTTGAGGATTGGGAGTGGCGCCATTGCGGCCTTTGATCCAGCCACTGACGGCTGCCGCCAAAAGCTCCTGGGGTTTGTGCGTGGGGTCGCGGCCTTGCTGGAGTTCCCGCTGGGTCTGCGCGAAGAGTGTCAGGAAGGTGTCAATGCGCTCGACGAGGTCCGGATGCAGCTCGGCATAGACGGCTTCCCCCGCTTGCACCAAGAGGGCGTCGCTGGGGGAGAGGGCCTTGCGGGGCCAGAAGAGCAGGGCTGGTCCCCCCGCCACGGCATGGCAGCCGCGCGCCTGATCCAAACCGGTGAAGGCGTCGAGGAGACGGCGGAGGGCGGCGCGGGCTTGCTGATACCGTTCCCGCAAGGTTTTACCCTGGGCCAAGATGGCCGTGAACCGCTCGATTTGGGCCGGTTGGGCTTTGTCCGCGGGGAAGGCGGAGCCGAGTTCCTGCAGATAGTTGTACCGGGCGGCTGCCAGGGCCGCTTCGGCCTCCTTGAGCACCAGGTCGGCCATCGCGGTATTGGCGTCACGCACCAGAGTGTCGAAGGCTTCCTTGTCCTCAGCCGGCACTCCCTGAGGGAAGGCCTTGCGGATGGCTTCGATATCCTCCAGGGCGATCGCTAGCCAGCCGGCCTCCAGCATGAAGCGGGCTAGTGCAATCCGCTTGCTCGCCTCCGGTTGCCCTTCCTTTTCCGCTAGTTCCGGGTGCATCAACAGAAGCTTGCGAACCACTTGGGGGTCCCATTCGCTGGTGCGGTAGGCTACGCGCCAGGTATGCGTGGACGAGACGATGTAGATGAAATGCGGGTCCATGTAGGTGATCTGCTGATCGATGTGCTCGAAACTGATGGGGGTGCTGACTTTGATCCGGCGGCGCCACTGAGCGTTGAATTCCGGCGCCTCCAGCAACTTCATCCCCGCCGGCAGGGGAAAGGACGAAACCCGGCCGACAAACTCCTGCCGGTACGCCCGATATTTGGGGCGCAACTTCGCCTGCGGTGCCACGGCGCCTTTCTGCCGCACGTGCTCGCTGAAGACCACGACCTTTGGCCCTTCATCGACCAGATCGAAGCCAGTGTCCTTGACGATCGGCACGATCCGCCCACTGGCCTTGTCCACCACCGTCGTGATTTCCTTGCGCGCCGACCCTTGCAGGATGAACCCATCCCGGAGAATCACGACCTCTTCCCCATCCTGGCTCCACACAGGCAAGAAACCTGCCAGCAGCAGCAGGCCGACCGCTCCCCCCCAAAGCCGCCTCTTCGGATGCCGCACAAGATGTTTAGCCATGGGCCTGTCCTCAATAGGGATCAATCCTTGAACCACGTCGCTGGAATAGCTTCCTCGCTGCCACCCGGCTGTCCAGCCATCACGCATCGGTAATCCAGGGAAACGGGAATCCGTCCTTCCCTGCCCGGCCAGGATGCCTTCATTGTTTCCGGTTTGCCGGGGCGGATCAAGCCGGCCGCTCTATCTCCTGGACTGAACAACCCGGTTTCGACACCCCGCCAGAAAGCCGTGCCGTCCTCGCCATCGCTTCTGGGGTATCGCTTCTGAGTTCCCGGCATCTTCCCTCGACACTCCCTGCAAGCGTCAGCTATATTGATAAACGAACCAGAGCGAGAGTTATTAGCGGCTTCAGTGAAGGGATCCGACAGGCAGGGCGATTCCGCACCAACACTGCCGCTCGAAGCGACCAAGAGGGGCGCGGGAACAGCGCCGGTCTCGAAGCTGAAGATCCAGAGGGGTTTTACTCCATCGAATCGGAAAGAAAGAAGCGCCCCAACTCCGGGGAGCATGCTCAACCGGGGAGCATGTTCAATGTGCACGAATCCAGAGAGTCCAGTGGGCGGGAAGGAGGATCGCTGCGGATTCCCGGAAGGTGCGGGCTGTTGCCCGTCCGTCCTACGATCTGAGAGCGAGCACCGTTGAGTCCAAGGAACGAGACGCAATGCCGATTCAGTTCCGTTGTTCTCACTGCCGGGCGCGCCTGTCGATCACCCGGCGGAAAGCAGGCATGATGACGACCTGTCCGCGCTGCGGGCAGGAAGTGCGCGTGCCGGAGGTGGACAGCAACCCCACGGCGCGCTTGGCCGAACGTTCTTCTCCAGAAGCCGCTTCCTCCCCAGCGTTGCAAGCCCGTCCGGTGGAAGGTGGCACACCTCCGCCCCTCCCTCCCCTTTCCACAGGAGGGAGCAGCCAAGCGCCGCTGCAGCCTCCACCGCTGGACCTGTCGCCGCTGCCTCCCCCGCTGCAACCTCCCCCGCTGCCGTCGTCGGTTCCAGCCGCTGGTATCGCTTCCGTCTCCCTACCACCGCCTCTACCTGTGAGTCCTTTGGCTGGTGCAGTCCCTCCGGCACCGGCCATTCCCCCTCCACTGCCGTCCAAGGTCGTGGTCCCCCCGCCCGCAGGAACTGGGATAGCTCCAGCAGGGGGACACAAGGCACCGCCCCCCGTTTCCCCACCTTCGCCGCGCGACAGTAAACCTGCGGTCCGATCGGCGGAGAAAGCGGCCAAGCCCCGCTCCGCCCGACCCGCGCCCGCTGACAATGAACCGCCCCTGTTTGAGCGGGACATCGATTCTCTCTTGGGACCAATTCAGGACATGCAGCCATCCCGCAAGCAACGCTCCCAAGCCGCAACCGGCGTAGATGCCACGATGATCCTGGACCACCGCGGGCCGCCCAGCGAATACGTCCAGCGGCTGACCTCGATTGTGGTCATTGCCTTCACTCTCGTGGTGCTAGCATTCCTAGCAGGCCTGTTTATTGCTATCCGCTGAGAGGCAGCGGTTGAGGGCCTGCCGCTGCTCTCCGTCCCCTATTCGCCCGCGTGGGCGATCCTTCTTGTCTGCCCTGCTCGCCTCGGCGACTCATCGGAGACGGGGTGACATGGGGTTCCGACCGAACTCCGGCTTGGGAATGCCAGCCGAAGCCGAACTTGGAGCGCGCTTTGGGAATACCAATTTGGGAAAGTCCATGCAGGGGGACGCACCGCTGGGGTTAGTGTCTCCGCATGATCGGGGGGAGGTTGGAACAGTTCAGGGTGAAGAGGGCGGGCGGCGCTGTTCCTCAGCGTAACTGGGGCGGATGTAGAGCGGTTCCAGAGCGAACAGCTCACTGCGAGAGAGGTCAGGCCGGCGAGAACCGGCAGCGTATAAACCCGCGAGTGTGGGATGGTGGGTTTCCGGCGGGGTCAGGGCCAGTTCCGGCCAGCGCTCCGCAGCTTGATGAGCAGCGGGACCACTGACCCAGGCGTCCGCCGCCACCTGGCTGCGCCACTGTTCCCAGGGCAGTAAGAGCAGCTCGGTTTGGGCCTCCCACCCGTGGGCTGAACGCCGGAACAACTGGGCATAGGCTTGGCCGCGCAAGGCGTCGGCAACCACCCAGAGGTGCATGCAGGCAGGCGGCGATTGTTCTGCCACCGCCGCGAAGGTGGGAACCGCTCGCAGAGCGCAACCCGTAGCGTAGGCGAAGGTCTTAGCGGACATGACCCCCACCCGCAGAGCCGTGAAACTGCCGGGACCCAAGCTCACCATGACACCCGCGCAGGCCGAGGGGGCGATCCCAGCTTGTTGCAAAAGCTCCACCACCGCCGGGGTCAGGTCCCGTGCATGCCGCCGGGAGGGGTCCAGAAGGCGGCTCAGGATAACTTCTCCCCCGCGAGCCAGGCCGACCTGACCTGTACGCCCGGAAGTCTCGATCAGCAGCCATGGATCGCTCGTTCCTGAGTTTGACCCGCCGTTCGGAACTACCTCCGGCATCGTGGCCGAGGAATCAACAGGGTCGAACATAGGCGATAGCTCCCGGCGCTGTGTACAATCCTCAGCAGGCAATCCGGAGGGTCAGGCCAACGGCTCCAGGAGCCGCCCCGCTGCCCCCTCCATCCCGCGAGGCGAAAGTCCAAAGTCCCTAATACCGGAAGGATTCCCCCAGGAGCGCCGGGCATCCATGAGTGAAGGCACACGCTTGTACATTGACGGCGCGGCGCGGGGCAATCCCGGTCCTGCGGCTTACGCTGTGATTTTACAGCGTCCCGGCCAGCCCCCCTTGACCCAGGCCGCCCCCATCGGGACCGCTACCAACAATGTCGCCGAGTACACCGCCCTACTGGAGGGGTTGCGACTGGCCGCAGCGCAGAAGGTTCCCCGCTTGGAAGTCATTAGCGATAGCGAATTGCTGGTCAAGCAAATGCAGGGGCAGTACCGCGTTCGCCATCCGGAGTTGCAGCGGCTGTATCAGGCGGTGCACGAGTTGCTCCCCCACTTCGAGCAAGTCACCTTTACGCACGTCCGGCGAGACCAGAACGCCGAGGCCGACCGGTTGGCCAATGCCGCTCTGGATGGCCGACCTTCTGCTGCCATGTCGGAACCGCGATGTGCCAATGCGGCCGCCGCCTCCTCCTCACCCGCTTCGGCACAAACCCAACCCCGCCCTCCTGCTGGGGATTTCGTGCCTTCAGATGGCCCCGCGCACCCACCCCTGCCTCCCGCCGCCTACCACGACATCCTTGCCATCCTCCGCTCGGCAGCTCAGACCTGGGCGGCTCAGGGTCTTCACGCCCTGCCAGTGGATCAGGTTTGGCAGCAAATTCAATCGGTTCTGGAGGAGCACCGCTTGTTGCATCGACCGCGCCGCTCGCACCAGCTATAGAGTGAGCCAAAGCGAACCACCAGAACGGATAGCCCTGCGGCGTGGACCGCCTTCAAGACATACCGCCGGGAAGCATGCCGCTTGGAAATCCTGAAGGGCCGCCTGTTTCGCGAGTCGGGATTGATCTTCCGCTCGGAGGAACAACACCACAAGGAGGGAGAGCCACATGAAGCGAAAGCTGCGTGTCAGTCTGCTCGCCATTTGGATGCTGATGCTCGGCTACGGGACCAGCGCGTGGGAGCTAGCCGCTCAGGAGAAAAATCCAGTCCAGAAAAAGGGCGGTGATCCAGCAAGCTGGCGACCCGACGCCGCAACCCTGGCACGCATCCGCGAGCAGACCAATCTCCTGCGGCAAGCGGTGGAGCAGTTGCAGCGCCAGGGTGTAGCCGAGGAGGTCTGGATCGAAGTGGCCATCTATCTAAAGACGGCGGAGAACATTGTTCGCTGGGACGAGTGGCTGCACGCCAATAGCGCCCGCTGGGCGTTGCAAACTCTGGAAGAAGGTCTGGAACGAGCGCGACAAGCCCAGGACGGCCAGGCGCCCTGGCGAAACACTCCCGGCCGCTGGACAGTACGAGCGTACCGCTCCCGCATCGATGGTTCCCTCCAGCCCTATGCTGTGCTGCTGCCCAAGGACTACGGCCAAGCAGGGCGGGGTCCCTGGCGGCTGGACATTGTCCTGCATGGCCGTGACGCCAGCCTGACAGAAGCCAAATTCCTGGCCAACCACAGCCCGAAAACTCCCGTGGCCGCACCGCCGGACTTCATCCAACTGGAAGTGTATGGCCGAGGAAATAACGCCTACCGCTGGGCCGGCGAAACAGACGTCTTCGAGGCCTGGGAAGCGTTCCAACGCTGGGCGGGACCGCAGTGCGACCCAAAGCAGGTGGTGCTCCGGGGCTTTTCCATGGGGGGAGCGGGCACCTGGCACATCGGCCTGCATCATCCCTGCCGCTTTCGTGTGTTAGGACCTGGCGCGGGTTTCACCACCACGCATGGCTACGTCCCCCGCTTGCCGAACCCCTTGCCAGACTATCAGGAAAAATGCCTGCGTATCTATGACGCCGTGCGCTACGCGGAGAATGCCTATCTGGTTCCCATCGTCGCCTACAGTGGGGAAAAGGACCCCCAAAAGGCCGCCGCCGACACCATCATCGAAGCCCTGCGAGATTTCCCACTGCCCCTGCGCTTGACCCATCTCGTGGCTCCAGGTTTGCAGCATCAGATGCCGCCGGAGTGGCAAGCCAAAGCCCAGGCTGAGTACCGCCGCTATCTCCAGCAGCCCGAAGCGGCCGCCGGAGAACATCTCCGCTTCGTCACCTGGACCACCCGCTACCACCGCTGCGCCGGTCTGGAAATCCTCGCCTTGCAGCACCATTACGAAAAAGCCGTGGTTGATCTTCGCTATGGACCGCAGGAAGTCGCCATTCAAACGCAGAACGTCCGGCGATTGCGATTCACGCCGCCTGGGGACAAGGTTCCTCAACGGGTGATCCTCGATGGCGCCTCGCTCCGTTGGCCCCAGGGACAGGCTGCCATTCTGTGCGAACGAGCCAATGGGCGCTGGCAACCGATAGCGGAGCCAGCTCTGGCCGACCGCCTCCAGCGCGCGCCGGAGAAAACACCCGGCCTCCAAGGCCCCATCGACGACGCTTTCCGGGAACCCTTCCGGGTCATCGGACCGCTGCACGAGGATGGCTGGCCCGCCGCCGCCTTGCAACGCTTCGCCGCTCTCTGGGAGCGTTACTTCCGCGGCGAGTTGCCCCGCCTCCCGCCTGACCGCTATGATCCCCAACACCACGATGCCCACCTGGTCCTCTTCGGCACTCCCCAGTCCAACCCCCTCATCGCCCGCCTTCTCCCGCACCTGCCCATCGTCTGGACGGAACGGGACTTGATCGTCAACGGTATTCGCTACGAGGCGGCCACGCACCTGCCCGTGTTGATCTATCCCCATCCGCTGCGCCCCCAGCGCTACGTGGTGATCAACAGCGGCCACACCTTCGGGGAAGCCGATCTGCGTGGCACCAACGCCTTGCTCTATCCGCGCCTGGGAGATTGGGCCGTTCTTCGCTTACCAGCCGCCTCGGTGAAGGACAGCCAGAAACTGCTGGAACAGGCGGAGCCGGTGGCCGCCGGCCTCTTCGACGAGTTTTGGCAGTTCCCCGGACCTCTCGCTCCATCCGCCCGGCTGGAAAAACTCTGGGGCGAGGGGAGCTTCACCGAAGGACCTACCGAAGGTCCCGACGGCTGCATCTACTTTTCCGACATTGGCAACCGCATCATGAAGTACGACCCTCGTACCGGGAAAACCACGGTGTTCCGCGATCCCAGCGGCCGGTCCAATGGCCTGAAGTTCGACGCCCAAGGCCGCCTCATCGCGTGCGAAGGCGCCAACACCGGCGGAGGACGCCGCCTAAGTATCACCGAAAAAGATGGCACCATTCGAACCCTCGCGGATAAGTACCAGGGCAAGCGCTTCAACTCCCCCAACGATCTGACACTGGACCGTCAGGGCCGCATCTATTTCTCCGATCCGCGCTATGTCGGTGAGGAGCCGCGCGAGCTGGATCACGAATCCGTCTACCGTGTGGACCCCGATGGCACAGTCACGCGCGTGACTCAGGACACGGTCAAGCCGAATGGCCTGGTGCTGTCACCGGACGGGAAAACGCTGTACGTGGCGGAGCATTCCGACAAGCCGGACGGCCCGCGCCTCCTCTTGGCCTATCCGGTGCGCCCCGACGGCACCCTGGGACCTCGCCGCGTGCTCTATGACTTCGGACGGGAACGTGGCATCGACGGGATGACCGTCACACCGGAAGGCCTCCTCGTCGCCGCCGCTGGAGCCGGAGACAAGGGAGGAATCTACTTCTTCAGCCCCGACGGGAAGAAACTCGCTTTCCTGCCCACCCCCGAAGCGCCGAGCAACTGCTGCCTCGCCGGACCGGACAAACGCACCCTCTACATCACCGCTGGCAAAAGTCTCTACCGCATCCGCTTGGCGGAGCCAGAACACAAGCGCTGAGGCCCAAGTGCTGAGGGCGGCGGATTGCCACGAGCAACAACACACAAGCGCTGAGGGCGGCGGATTGCCACGAGCAACCTGCGGAACCAAAACCGGGCAGTTCCGGGTCCTCTCAGCGCCGCGGCTTGCTTCCTGCCGGCTCGTATTGCCGGAGGAGTTCCTCCACTGAGCGGACCAACTCCGGCTCGCGCCGCCGCACCTCCCGGAGAAAATCCTGGACCTCCGGACCGGGAGCGCTGAGGGCATAGCGGACGATGGCCCGGCGAACGATAGGGGCCTGATGCGTCGGGGCGTCGAAGTGCCGCAAGATGTCCGCTGTCAAGTCCCACCAGCCCCAGCGCCGCAGGTCCTCCACCGCCTGATCGGCCAGGTCCCCTTGCCGTAGGAGCAGGGCATAACAGCGCAGGAGGTCCGCCCGGTGATCCCGCCGCAGACCGGCACTTTCCCGTTTCGGTCCCGGTTCCGGAGCCGAAAGAACCGGAGGACGGAACGCTTGAAAAAAGCGGAGAGTCTCCAACACAGCCCAGCGCTGCGAAAACGGGCGTTGCGGATCACGCAGCACCTCGCAGGCCAGCCGCCACCCCAGGGAAGGGTCCAGCAGAATCAAACCGGTCAGAAGGCCGCTGCCCACGCTGCTGTCACTGGACAAGGCGGAACTGCCGGGCGAAGGCGATCCCGCTGCCCCCCCCAACGACGACCATTGCTGCCACAACTCCCGCAACACGTCGGCATCCTGGGGAACCTGCCCACACAAGCCCAGAAGGTAGGCCAACATGCCTTGGGCTTCCGGAGCAAGCCGGGGGTGCCGGAGCAACTGCCGGAGCCGCGCCACCGGAAAGGCCCCGTGGGCAGCCGCTCGATACAACTCCGCATCGCTGATGCGCCCCAGCTCGGCCAGTGCGTCTGCCGCCACCGCCGCCTCGGCATGATCCAGGTACCGGAAAAAGTAGGCGCATCGTGCCACCGTATCCTGTTCCGACAACTGCAACACCCCTTTTAGATAAGCGACCGCTGCCTCCGAAGCGGGGAATCCTCCGGCCAATACCCATCGCCCCCCGCGCCAATCCGCCAGCACTACGTAATCCCGCGGTGTGGCATTGCCAATGACCGGCAGATACACGGGCAGTAAAATCTGCCGCGGTGGCATCCGCCCCCTTTCCCCTCGAAGCACCTCGCGGATGTGGAACTCCGTGCTTCCCCCCTCGCTGCCCGGATCAAAACGCGGATTGGCTAGCGAACCGTAGAGCACCCAGGTCGCACTGGCCGCCTGTTGCCGCCACGTCGGCCGGCTGCGCAAACCCCCGCCACAAAAGGTGCACGCCCACCCCAAGGTGGCAAACATCATCAGCACCACCAAACCAGCAAACCCGCACCACCAACTCTGCCGCTCCACCCTTCTCATGGCTTGTCCTCACCGCTGGGTTATGCTCCCACCGCGGCGTGTTCCTTCCTGCTGCCGCAATTACCCAGTTCAGCATTAGCACGATGGGCTGTTTTCAGAAAAGAGCAGTTTGTGACGGGAATCCATGACCCAGGGGATTGTCGAGTTCGCAATTTCACCGAGGAATCCACATCAAAACCCTGGGCATCAGGCGCGTCCATCACCGACACCGGACCCCTTTCCTCATCTCTCAGCCTCCCACTCTTCCGCAGGGCAGCCACCCCTGATGTCTTTCACCCCTCCGAATGGCCGCGCAGCCGTATTGACCTTCTTCTCACCCCGTCCGAAGGACCGCGAGGCTTCCTAGTCCTTTCTTCTCACCCCTCCGAGGGGCCGTGACGCAGGCGGCGGGCTAGCCAGCGGAAGAAGATCCCCAAGGTCAGCAACACCCCCGCCGCCACGAAGAGCCACACATACACCGGCGTCCGTTTCTCCCACACCACCCCCACCGGCTCCGGCAAACCATAATGTGACAATCGAAAGACATCATCCGGAACTGCCTGATTGTAGGATATATCGTAAATGTATACCTCCCGGCTCCTCCTCACACCAAACTTGGACCGCGTGGTCTGCCGCTCCACCGTCTGCCGCCTCACCACCGGAAACCGGCCCTGCGGCTCTCCATACTCTAGACTCCCCACCTCCCCAAACTGGCTCACCTTCGTCTCCCGCTTAAACTCGTACCCCAGCACCCGATACGGCTCCCCCTCATCGAAATCGATATACCCCACCTGGATACCCGCTGCCACATCCTCTGCCCCCGCTTTTCCCTTCTCCCGACCCTGACACACAAAATGAAGCCGCACCACCCCCGCCTTCGGCCGCTCCAACCGCACCGCCGTCACACTCCCATGCCCCAGCAACACTCCCAACGGCACATTCGCACACATCGTCCACGGCAACTTCTGCTGCACCTCATCCCCCTTCTCCGGCGCCTCGTGCAACTCACAATGAAACACAACATACTCTCCTGTTTGTGCGGATCGACCCAACGCTGCTTTGTAATACTTATTGATCAAAGTCAAATCATGCATTTTCTGATGCTTACTCGTGTGGATATTTTCGATCGAGGTGTATTCCATCAAAGTACCACCGGGAGCCAACACATACCGCACCACATCCTTGCGGGTCATTTCCAGGGGCCGATCACCGGTGGGTCGCCAAAACTCCACCTCACACGTCTGGGTCGACGTCTGGATTTGCTGGGCCAGGGCACGCCAGTGGGCCAGGACCGCCTCCCGGAACTGCGCCGCCTCCGCCTCCTGCGCCGCCGCCTGGCTCATCAGCCCTACCCATCCCACTCCCAGAGTCACCCATGCCACCGCACGCATCGCCTGACCCCCCTTCGATCCTGAGTTGGAACCACCCTGATCTTGACCCGAACGCCACTTCCAACTCTCAGCTTCTGCCTGATTTGACATGAAAGGGTCGATATTAACCTGATAGCCACATTTCACCATTTCAGTTGAACCTTGTCCAGATGCAATAGCACCGCCACTGTCCTTGGACATTAGGCCGCCACCGGCAATTGCAGCGGGGATCGCCAGCGCAGTTATTTTCATGGAGAGGTCCTGGGTAACAGTCCCCTTCGGTCACGTAAGGTGCACAATCTGGATGCCCCGAACTACATGGAGGCCGTCTCGTTGGGTCGCAAAGGAGCGCACACTCCTCCGGTGACATGTCGGGGGGACAGACGCAGTTTTCAATCGGGTCCTCGGCGTAGGCGGGGCGGGTGGCCAGCGCCGCCATGAGCATGGGTGGAATTCGCGCTGCCGCCGCTGCCCGGTTGCGCGCCAGTGGAGAATCGAGGTAAGAACTGACAGATGGGTGTCCTTCCAGAAGCCTTTTTCGGTGTGGGAGCGGGATGATTTCAGCCATCGAATTTGGGCGATTACCAGCGGCTTTCGGCGATCCCGCTGTCCGCCCGGTAGTCGAGATGGTATTGGGCGATTTCCACCGCGAGGCGTTCGAGAAAGGCCTTGCGGAAGGCACCCACGGGAATGGAGGTGGCATCGCGGAAGCCGGTGCGGGGGAAGGCGAAGGGGTGGACGTAATGTTCCGGCGCCCCGCCGCTGTGCACATCGTAGAGGAAGACATGGACCTCCGCTCGGCCTTCATACAACTGATTCTGGCTTCCGGGTTGGAACAAGCTCATTTTCATCAGATGGATGTCCAGCACGTAGTCAGCTCCCAGGGCTTTGCCCCAGGCCAGGGGACTCATACCGTTTTTCCAGTTGGGATTTTTACGTTTGAATTCGTTGACTTTTGCCGGGGGGACGACTTCCAGGTTCTTTTTGTTTTCTTTAGCCATTTCGGGCATCTTTTTGGCCAACTCCGAAGCGAGGACATCTTCCGCACCGGCGAACTCGTAGCCCAGTCCGACCCCTGGATTGACGAAGATGGCGACAACGACTTTGTCCCGCTTAGGTCCCTCCTTGGGGAACAAGGGGTAGCGGGCGGCCACGGGAACATCCCGGTGGGTGAGGAAGGCGATTGTGGCCAGCGGATTACAGCCGAGAGCGATGATTCCCAACCAAGTGGTCCACACGCAGCGGCGGAGCCAGCGATATGTCCGGTTCATCCGTGATCCCCCTGTGAAGTCCATTTCCCCCAGATTTTCCGATGGATTCCGCGAACGGCGAGGCGAGAGCGTAAGTAGGCCTGGACAGCGTTGGAGCCTCGGGCCGGAGGAGTGCTGTCGCCTGTTGGTCTTCGGCTTGGTCGGTGGGATCGCTCTGGGTCATCAGGAGCAGGCCAAACCAGCGGCCCAGCATCAGAATGAGCAGCAGAGTGACGGCCAGAGTCAGAAGGTAGTCGCCATAACCGGGACGGATGCCAAGGAGTCGGCCGCGCAGGGCGCTCAGGAGCGACCAAGGGACAGCGACCACGGCGGCGGCCGCCAGCAGGGTGCCGACCCAATTGGCTTGTAGAGAAGCCCGTAGATCCCCGCGGATGAATAGGGCAAAACTGGTGGTCATGCCACAGGATGGGCAGGGTTTGCCGGTCATCATCACGAAGTTGCAAGGGGGAAGACCCAATTGGCGGTGGGTAGCGAGGCGGCGGGGGGTGCCATCGGGATTGTACGGATTGAGCCAGGCGGCCACGGCAAAGACAGCGATCAGGATGAGGGCAATCAGCAGCAAGGCGGCGCGCACAGTCCACGTGGTCCGCGCCGGCAAATGCGCCGGTCGGCTTCGGAGCGGGAGGGCGCGGCTGGGTCCTGGCCGTTGGGCCGGCGGACTCGCTGGCGGATCGACTACGATCGCGATCACCACATCGTCTTCCTGGGCGGGTTTTACCCCTGGGCGAGGCATTTCCGCGGACACATACCCTCCGGGCCTGAGCCATGCAAGAGGAAAAGTGCCCCGCCGGCGTCCTCCTGCTTTCTTGGAGTTTTGCGGCGGCTGCACTCCCCAAGCCATTGTAATCGCTACCCTTCCTTTGCCAAACAGAGGCTGGAACAATAATGAGGAAGCGAATGCCCGGCAGCGACAGGCAGAATGAGACGAAGCGAAAAGATGGGCACCGGCAGAAGCGAGGTCCAGAGGGGACCAGGAGAAACCAGAGCGGACAGCGACACGGTGACGGGTGAGCAACCAGGCGGCCAAAGCATGACAGCAGAACAACTGCTGGAAGAAGTGGTGGGGCGGTTCCTGGCCAGCTACAGCGGTCCGGGAGTGGTGGGAGTCTCCGGCGGGGCCGATAGCGTGGCCTTGTTGCGCGCGCTAGTGGCGGCGGGCCGGTCCGTAACGGCGGCCCATGTCCATCACGGCTTGCGCGGGGCTGAGGCCGACGCGGATGAAGAGTTTGTGCGAGGATTATGCCAGCGGTTGGGAGTGAGATACGAAGGCCGGCGGGTGGAGGTATCGGCCTGGGGTCGGAATGTGGAGGCGGCAGGGCGGCGGGCGCGGTATGCCTTTTTTGCCGAAGTAGCTCAGCGAACCGGGGCACAATGGGTTGCTGTAGCCCACACAGCGGACGATCAAGCGGAAACCATCCTGCACCGCCTGATTCGGGGAACAGGCCTCAGCGGGTTGCGCGGGATGGCCGCGGAGCGAGCGCTGGCCCTGCCGGGCGGAGGGACCGTACCCCTGGTGCGGCCTTTGTTGACCGTTCGCCGCCAACAGGTGCGGGAGTATTTGCGGCACTTGGGGCAGGAGTACCGGGAAGATTCCAGCAATCGGAATCTGGCTTACACGCGCAACCGCATCCGGCATGAGGTCATGCCGCTCTTGGAATCGTTCAATCCCCGTGTGGTGGAAGCCTTGTGCCGGTTGGGGGAACAGGCGGCGGAAGCGGACGAGGTGCTAGCCCGTTTGAGTCAGGACTTGCTCACCCACGCGGAACGGCCGCGGGCTGGGGACAAGGTGGTGCTGGATGCCGAGGTCTTGCAGAGTGCGCCGCCGCTCATTCAGCGCGGGGCGTTGCGGAGTCTGTGGCAGCGGGAAGGCTGGCCATTGGAGGATATGGACTATACCGCCTGGCATAAAGTGACGGAACTGTGCAATCGTAGCGAGGGAGCCTGGGATTTTCCCGCGGGGGTACATCTCCGCCGCCACGGACGGGTGGTTCTCCTGTGGCGGGAGAGCTAAATCAAATCTTATGGCGAGATAGCTAGATCAAACCCTAGCAGCGGCGAGCCTGCCCTGTTCGGAGGATGCGGGCCTTTCCGTGTCTATTGCGTGCTTATTCCGTGCCTCAGAGGTGGTCAGCGTATGTTCCGCGCGATACGCCGGGCTTTGCTCAGTGTGACGGACAAAACAGGATTGGTGGAACTGGCGAGGGAATTGCAGCAGAACTACGGCGTGGAGTTATGGGGAAGCGGCGGCACACGGCGGCATCTGGAAGGGGCGGGCATTGCCATCCGCGACCTCGCATCTCTCACCGGATTCCCGGAAATCCTCGATGGCCGAGTCAAGACGCTCCACCCGGCCATCTACGCCGGTTTGCTCGCCCGGAGAGACAAACCGGAGCATCTGGCCGAACTGACTCGCCAGCAACTGCCGACCATCGATTTGGTGGTGTGCAATCTTTATCCCTTCGAGAGCGTCAGCAACCGAGCGGGAGTCACTGAAGAGGAAGTCATCGAGAATATCGACATTGGCGGTCCGTGCCTGATCCGAGCGGCAGCCAAGAACTTCGACGGAGTGGCCGTGCTGGTCGAACCGGGCCAATATCAGCAGTTTCTCAAGGTGCTGGCGGAACATGGCGGGCAGACACCACGGGACTACCGGCGGCAACTGGCAGCCCAGGCGTTTGCCCGTATTCGGGAGTATGACGCTGCTATCGCAGCCTGGTTTGGCGCGGGGGAATCGGCCAGCCAGCGATCCGAGGAGGTGAAACAGCAGGAAGCCGGACGACTCACCGTAGAGCCAACTCCCAGCGAAGAAGGGCATTTTCCGGAAACCTTCACCTGGCAAGGCCGGCTGGTCCAGCGCCTGCGTTACGGCGAGAATCCCCACCAACGAGCAGCCTTATACCGCGGGATGAATGGGAGCGGTGCGACGGTCGCCGAAGCGGAACAACTGCACGGCAAAGAGTTGAGCTACAACAACTGGCTGGACGTGGATGCGGCCTGGGGGGCGGTGCAAGAGTTCGCCGAGCCGGCATGCGTGATTGTCAAGCACAACAATCCCTGTGGGGCAGCCGTGGCGGCGAGGCTGGAGCTGGCTTTCCGGCGGGCCTGGGCTGGGGATGCCTTGTCAGCCTTCGGCGGGATCATCGCTTGCAATCGCACGGTGGATGTCGCCACAGCTTCCGCCATCACCGAACCATCGGCCCGGCGCTTCGTGGAATGCCTCATCGCCCCGGACTACGATGCTGACGCCCTGGAGATGCTCCGCCGCTGGAAAGAGCACATCCGTCTGCTCCGTCTGCGAGCCAGCCGGCCACGAGCGGAGCGTGCGTCCGGTTCAATAGCGGCGCAAGCTCTGGCGCTGCGCAGCATCGACGGCGGCCTGCTCGTGCAAACCGTAGATGACATTCAGGAAGAAAGCGATTCCTGGCGGGTGGTGACCCGACGCCCTCCGACAGAAGCGGAGCGTGCCGCCTTGGCTTTCGCCTGGCGCGTGTGCAAGCACGTCAAGTCCAATGCCATCGTGCTGGCACGGGACGGAGAAGGCGGCGGATGGGAAGTGGTCGGCGTCGGTGCGGGGCAGATGAGCCGAGTCGATGCGGTGCACATAGCGGTGCGCAAGGCGGGGGAGCGGGCGGCGGGAGCTGTGCTGGCCTCGGATGCCTTTTTCCCCTTTGCCGACAACGTAGAAGCCGCCGCTGCGGCGGGAGTGACAGCCATTGTGCAACCGGGCGGTTCACTGCGCGATGCTGACAGTATCGCCGCGGCAGACCGTCACGGCCTGGCTATGCTCCTGACGGGCGTCCGCCACTTCCGCCACTGAAAATCCTATACCGATATTCAGAAGTCACGCCGCTGTTGGCTTCCGACTGTCCCCCTAGTTCAAGGTCGAGTCCTCCGGTATGATGACGCCTCTCTCCGATGCTCCCGCTGCCCCTGCCGCTAGCCCCGATGAGCGGGAACCGTTGCATCATCTCTTAGGCTTGGAAGGGCTAAGTGCCGCGACACTGCTCCGCCTGCTCGACCGCGCTGAGGAGTATGTCGGCGTCGGGGTCGGCGAAGTCCCCAAGCGGACGGAATTGCAAGGGCGCGTCGTGGTCAATCTGTTTTACGAACCTTCGACCCGCACGCGGATGAGTTTCGCTTTAGCAGCCCGTCGCTTGGGCGCGGATGTGCTGGACTTTTCGCCCGCCGGTTCCAGCACAGTCAAAGGGGAAAGCTTCATCGATACGGCCAAGAACATCGAGGCGATGGGGGTGGATGTGATGGTGGTCCGGCACGCTTCGCCCGGTGCGCCGCACATCCTGAGCCGCCATCTGCTGCCGCACGTCCATGTGATCAACGCCGGAGATGGTGCCCACGAACATCCCACGCAAGCGCTGCTGGACCTGTTCACCATCCGCAAGCGCTTGGGGCGGATCGCCGGCTTGACGGTCGGTCTGGTCGGGGACATTGCGCACAGCCGGGTGGCCCGGAGCAATATCCACGCGCTGAAGACCCTCGGCGCCCACGTCATCGTCTGCGGACCTACCACTCTCATTCCCCGTGAGGTGGCCCACTGGGGCGTGGAAATCACCCACAATCTCGATGCGATCCTACCGCGCTGCGATGTCCTGAATCTGCTCCGCATTCAATTCGAGCGGCAACGGGGCGGATTATTCCCTTCGATCCGTGAATACCGCCTGCTCTTCGGAATGGATGGGCAACGGATGCGCCGCGCCCGGCCGGATGTGCTCCTGCTCGCTCCGGGTCCGATCAATCGCGGCGTAGAGATCACACCGGAAGTCGCCGATGGCCCGAATTCCGCCATCCTCGATCAGGTGAAATATGGCCTGGCCGTGCGCATGGCCGTATTGGCGGAAGTCTGCGGTTCTCCGCGCGCATCCCGCCCCTTCCCGCCTGGCTAATCGGCAAGGTTGCGAACCGGTTTCCGGGGGTCCGCCGAGTATTCCGCTGTGATCTGTTGCACGTACGAGGCGGTCACGAGGCTGACCGACCCTCTGACACGAGGCGGTCACGAGGCAGACCGACCTCGTGACACGTGCCGGAGGCGTTCCCACACCCACCGGCCAGCTTGGTCCAGCCGGCTGAGCACGGAGCGGACTAGCCCACGCAGAGCTTGAGCGGGAGACGGCTGGCTCAAGCGGGCGATGATCTGCTCCCGCTGAGCACACTCCGCAGACAGACGATGGATCAACTCTAGCCGTTCCTGGCAAGCCGCTTGCAGTAGAGCATTCTGTTGCTGCAAGGTCTGGGGATCGTCGCAGAGGTATCGTTCCAAACGCTGGGCAGGGACCAAGCGCTGATGGATTTCCTGGGGAATGAAGAGGCAATCCGTATACGCCAGCAGCCCTTGGGGTGTGGAGTGGGTGTTGTACAATCCGGCCAAGCGATAGCCGTGCTCGCGCAAAAAAAGCCAGAGGTCGCAGGGATCGTCCTGCTGCTGGTACATGGGCAGGAACGTGGCTTCGACGAAAAGCCAGGGACGGTCCTGTTGCAAAATCTGCTCCGCACCGCGCAGGATGCGGAGATCGTGGCCTTGAGCATCGACTTTGAGCAGAGCCACAGGGCGGCAATCCCGGCGGCGGAATTGGTCCAGCTTGTCCACCGCGACGCGAATGGTTTCCAACACAGCACCATCCGCCGGAGGCAGCAGGCTGTTGTTGACCGGCCGTTCGGTGAGATAGTAACTGGCCCAACCTGTCTGATCGCTCAGCGCCAGGTTATGCACTTGGACCCGCGGTTCCTCGGCGAAGCGGCGCTCAAGATAGCGGAATGTGGGGGGGGTGGGTTCAAAGGCCGCGACAAAAAGATGCGGGAAATGGCGCAGCAGCAGAGCGGTGAAGTCTCCCTGATAAGCCCCGACGTCGTAGCAAATCCAGCCGCTGCGGTGTTGCAGCCAGGGGGCACAAAGGGCCAGCCAGCGGGGCGTTTCCTCGCCGTGCGCTGCGGACTGAGCCTTTAGCTCCAGCTTTTGCCGCACGGCCCATGCGACCGCTTCCTCTCGGAAAAAGACCAGGTTCCCCCACGCATCGGCCGGCAGCCCTTCCAGAGAGGACCACTGCACCCGCACAGAGGCTCCCTGATGAATAATAGCAGCGTAATGATGGTAGCCCCGCTGTTGCAACAGCCGCACTATCTCCTCGACTGGTGAGGGACATCGCCCGCCATACAGCCCCTCGCACCAGAACTCCACAGTGATCACCGCCGCCTGGAGCGTTTCCGCACCGCGCAGCACAGCCAGATCGTGCCCCTCGGTGTCGATCTTGAGCAAGCCGACTTCGCGAGGCAATGCGCCGCGAGCGACCAAGGCATCGAGGGTGACAGCCGACACTGTTACGGAGGGACCTGGGCGGAACTCTTCGGTATGGCCGAGCTGCTCCAGACTGTGATGATAGTCATGCAGTCGTCCGTCCGGGTGCAAAGCCAGGTGGAGCACCTTTGGACCGCAGGAATCGCTGACAGCCTCGCCCCGTACTTGCAGGCGGGGATGAGTGCCGAAACGCCGCTGGATTTCTGCCCGGTTCTCTTCCACTGGCTCGAAGGCGAACACTTGCCAGCCGGCTTCGAGGAAGGGAGCTAGCGTCACTCCGTGATGGGCGCCAACGTCGATCATGACCGGCGGCTGGACCACCTGGCGCAACCCGGCAAACAAGGCCAACTCTTGCGCTTGCAACTGCGCGACCTGTTCTGCCATCCTCGTCTTTCCTCCACCCGACCGCCGCGATCCGATTGGGAACCGGGCGAATGGACCGAGTAATACGCCCTTTTAGCTGCCTGGCCCGAGGAATGCAATCGCAATCGCCCTGGCCCCATGCCTAGGGTGCAACCAGATTTTCTGGGGGTCCCTGCCGGGCAGCTCTGCTAATCTGGGGAAACATCTCGCGGGTTCAGCCCCCACCCCCAGAGAATCTAGTTACACCCCCATGCCTACCTGCCAGGGAGCCGGCAGGAACCTGAAAATTGTCATCGCGGCACCGCCGCTCCTCCCGCTGGCAGGACACACAGCCGGATGAAAACTCCACACCACGGATGGCTAGAACTCCTCCGAATAGTCAGATCGGTCGATGGGCAAGCACACCGCTCCCGAAACCTGTTCCAAATCGACTTGAGACTTTCTCATCATTCCCCCCTCCGTCCATGCTCCCGGAAGCAGCATGGGATGGGAATGCAGGAGGATGCCAGCCGGCGCGGTCGTGCAACGTGTAGCACTTACAAGGGCGAGGATGCAGCCAAATGTACCGGGAATCGCGGTTGCCGCTCCATGCCAGACGGGGGATGTGGCGATGGATGAATTGAACGATAGACGAAGCAGAGCTGGTTTTGCCCTCCCTGTGCCTGTATCGGCGGAACGATGCGAACTCTACGTCGCAAAATCCGCTCCGGCAGGATCAGCTCGGCCCTATGGCTTATTCCTTCGCCAAACAAGGAGGTTGGTCGTGAAAGCACCCGCCCTATGGTCCCTGGCGGCGACGGTGGCGCTGAGTGGTTCGCTGCTGGCTCAGACATCCGCCCCCCGTGCCTCCGGAACGAATAAGACGGTTTCCGCTCCATCATCCCCTGCGACGGCTGGTACCCCGGCGTCGGCTCCGCAGAATCCTAATCAGGCACTGGCCGATGCCGTCGCCCGGCGCTTGCAGCAGCATCCGGCGATCCGGCAAGCGAACATCGCCGTGATTGCCCAGGATGGCACCGTGACCCTGAGCGGCACGGTGAGCGATCCGCAAACCAAAGCCCAACTCTTGGCAGAGGTGCGTCAGGTGGCAGGGGTCCATGTGGTCCGCGATGGTTTGCAGGTGGCGGCTGACATCAAGCCGGCACAAAACACTCAGCCCCCTGCTGCACCCCCAGCGCCTGCTCCGCTGGTGGAACCCGCTCCGCTGGGCATGCCAGGGCATCTTAGCCCTGAACTGCACGCCCCCCCGCTGCCCCCCTTCGCTTGGCCCACTTATGCGCCGTATCCTAACTTCAGCCGGGTCGCTTACCCCACGGCGTACCCCTACAACGCCTTCCCCTTCATCGGTCCGTTCTATCCCTTCCCCAAAGTGCCTCTCGGCTGGCGGAAGGTCACCCTGGAGTGGGAAGACGGCCACTGGTACTACGGACGCAACTCGACACCCCATGACTACTGGCGTGTCCGCTTCTGGTGATCCATACCGCTCCTGATCCCCGGTGATCTGATCCCTGGCGATCCCGATCTCTGGTGATCGAATTCCTGGTGGAGCCAAACGGCTGGGACGTGTCTTCCTCCCCTCGACCTGTAGCAGGTGAGGCAATCTCAGCTCAGCCGTTTCCTCCGCCAGACCTCCGTCCTCCTCCCTGGGCAGCCCCGCTGGCTCGACGCCACGGGGTTGCTTTATGCGCCGCGCATGAGCCGAAGCGAATGTCCAGGTCATCACGTGCGGAGAGGGTTCGAAACCGCTTCTCCCCAGTGACAGAGCCGAAAACTGCTTCCCCGGTGACAGACCCGAAACAACCGAACTTGCCGGACCACTCCGGTGTCTGAAACAATAGAAGGCACTATGGACATCGAGACCCTGCTAGCTCCGAATGGTTTGCTCGCCCGGCAAGTGAAGGGCTTTGAGGTTCGCCCGCAGCAACTTGCGATGGCCCGGGCGGTGGATGCCGCGATCCGGAAGGGCCGCAAACTTCTCGTGGAAGCCGGAACCGGCGTTGGCAAATCGCTGGCCTACCTTCTGCCAACACTGCTAGCCTGGCAACGGCAGCCGGAGAAAATCCGTATCGTCATCTCGACCCATACTATCAGCTTGCAGGAACAACTTGTCTATCGGGATATTCCCCTGGTGCGGGACATCTGGCCTGGCTCCCGTAAGTTTCAAGCGGTGCTGGTCAAGGGGCGGAATAACTATTTGAGCCGCCGGCGCCTGAATCTGGCCCTCCAGCAAGGCCGCTGGCTCCTGGAACAGGAGGAACAGGCCGACCAACTCCAGCGACTGGCTCGCTGGGCCCGCCGCCGTGAGGATGGCAGCCGGAGCGATCTGCCGTTCGTGCCCCACGAGAGCGTCTGGGACCTTGTACAAAGCGACATGACGAACTGCCGCGCCAACGACTGCCCCCATTATCGGGAGTGCTTCTTCTTCCGAGCACGCCGCGCCGCAGCTCAGGCGGATCTCCTCGTCGTCAACCATGCTCTCTTTTTCACCGACCTGGTCCGGCGGGATAGTGATCGCAGCATCCTCCCTTCGTATCAAGTGGTCATCTTCGATGAAGCCCACATGGTGGAAGAAGTCGCGGCGGAGCACTTCGGCCTGTCCCTGAGCAATGTGGGGTTGGAACATCAACTGCGGCAACTGCTCCATCCGCGGGGGCACAAGGGACTGCTGGTGCTGTGGGGCGACGATTCGAGCCGCCAGCAGATGACCTTCGTTCGGCAAGCTGCGGAACGGTTTTTTGACCAGGTGCAACGCTGGACGTTTCAGCAGGTTCAAAGCCAGAATCGCGGTCGTGAGCGAGAAAATGAGGCGAACCCGGAGACCCTAACCCTGCGAGTGCGAACTGCGCCGCCTTGGGAGGATTCTCTCTGCGAAGAGGTCCGCAAGCTGGCGAGCCACCTCGAGCGCCTGGCCAATCTCCGGGAGGATAAGGATGAAATCCACGAGTTGACCAGCCGGGCCAACCGCCTCAAACAGTTCGCCCACAGCTTGGAACAGTGGCTGCGGCAGAGTTTGCCTGGCCAAGTGTACTGGGTGGAAATCCGGCCGGGCGGGCATAGCCGGGTGACGTTGGGTACCGCCCTAATCGACGTGGGGGCCGCCTTGCGCGAGCGGTTGTATCCACAGGTTTCCAGCGTCATTTTCACAAGCGCCACGCTAGCGGTGGGCCGCGATGCTTCCGGCCTGCGCCTTATGCAACGCCGTCTCGGACTCGGTGAAGACACCGAGGTGGACCTCGTGCAACTGGGCAGCCCCTTCGATTACTCGGAGCAATGTGAACTGCACCTATACGACGATTTACCCGATCCTGCGGAGGCTCCCCAAGAGTATGAACAGGCGGTCATCCGCCGCCTGCCGGAGTTGATCGCCGCCACCGACGGACGTGCCTTCGTCCTCTTCACCAGCTACGCCTTCCTCAAACGGGCCGCCGACGCTCTGCACTCCCCGTTGCGGAGCGCAGGCTATACTCTGCTGGTCCAAGGAGATTTGCCGCCGCAACAGTTGGTGCAGCAGTTCCGCACCACCCCGCGCTGTGTTCTTTTCGGCGTCGATACCTTCTGGCAAGGGATTGACATTCCCGGTGAAGCCCTGAGCCACGTCATCATCACCCGCTTGCCCTTTGCCGTGCCGGACCGCCCGTTGATCGAAGCCCGCCTGGAGTCGATCCAAGCGTCGGGAGGCAATCCATTTCTGGACTACCAGCTCCCGCATGCGATTCTCAAGCTCAAGCAGGGTTTCGGTCGGCTCATCCGCAGCCGGCAAGATCGCGGTCGGGTGGCCATCCTGGACCCGCGTATCCTGACCAAGCGCTACGGGCGACAGTTCCTCGACGCTTTGCCTTCAGCCCGCCGCTTCCGCAACGGCCAGCCCTGGGAAAGCCACGAGGATTGATCCGCTTCCGTCACCGGTCCCGTGCCGTCAGACCCTGGCTGCATGGGCTTCACGAGATCCGCAAGATCAGGGTAATCGCTCGGCGGAAGACCATTCAGAGTCATCGCTCAGCGGAAAGCCCAGGGGGAATACCGTCCCGAAGGGCTTGCGGGAGAAGGCCAAAGGGTTTTCCCACGTTAGGGGGTTTTTCCCATGGGGACGTCGGAGAAGCGGAGTTCCGGCTTGCGGATGTACTTGATGGCCTGAGCCACCGCAAGGCGGAGTTGCTCCTCCGGCAGGCTGGCGATGAGTTGCTCGCGGGTCTGCTTAGGACCGAGATTTTTCAGGGCCTGCTTAAAATCTTCCTCCTGCATCCGTTTGTCCCGGAGTTTCTCGAAGGTCTTTTCCAGTTTTTCCAGAGTCGGCAGAACTCCCTGGGCCTCTTTCCCCATAGCGACGAGACAGCCGAGAACCAGGTTCAGCTCGACCGGGTTGATGGTGTTGAGGTCGGTGAGGGAATCGGGCGGGAGAAGTTGGACGACGGCATCGAGGCGCTTACCTCCGGCAGCTTGTTCCGCGAACAGACTCAAGGCTTGCAGAGCCTGCAAACGCGGTCCGAGTTCGGGAGAACTCAGATGTTTGGCGATGGCGTTCAGGTGGGTATCGCCGATCTCCTTGGGATCGAAGCGCATGAGCACCACGCGGACCCAAATTTCGATCTGGGGGTCGAGTTCCCCACTTTTGCCTTTGGGACTTTGCAGGCGTTCCCGCATGCGATCGGCGACGTAGGCGGCTTGTTTCCAGTCGATGGGAGGGGGGTCTTGAGGTTTGTTCCGCCGTCCGGTCCAAGGTGGTCCGAGCAAGACCAGGGATTGCAAAGCTTCCATGCGCACGGCAGCGGCGACATCGGAGGCGAGCGTACCGGCGAGGCGGTTGAGGGCGCGGACATTCGGCCCGTAAGTCTCATTGCCGCCGACACGCCCCAGGGCGTTGGCCACCGCCTGGCGGATGGCATAGGACGGGTCCTGGCAGACCACGCCGGTGAGGACGGAAACCGCACTTTCGGCTCTGGGACCAATAGCAGCCAACGCTTGCACCGCAGCCAGGCGGGTTTGCGAACCGGGCACTCCTTGATCCACCGCATTGGCCAGGATCGTGATCGCATCCTTCCAGTCCCGGTCATCGAGACCCAGCATCACGGCGGCCCGATAGGCAGCCATGCGCACCGAGGGGTCCTTCTCATTGCGCATCCGCTCCACAATTTTGCGCGAACAGATCTTAATCGCATCGGGGCCAAAGGCCGGCAACGTATTCAAGGCCATCTCCCGCTTGCCGGGATCGGGATCGTCCACCTCCTTGAGCCACTCCTGGACCCCTTTGCCAGCGATATTGGTGGGCCATTTGAACTCCTGCATGGGCGGGGGATTTTGCGTCCCTTCCTGAGCCGCGAGCAAAGTTGCCACGGCCACCATCCACCCGCAGGCCAAAACCAGGCGGTGCCACAACATCGGATTATCCTCCCATCGGTGAACCGTTCCGCCAGGACCGGATCATGCGCATTGACTTCTAAATCATGCCCTTATTTCCAGCATAGACGGTCCTATCCGACAGATACAACACGAAGCGTCCGGCCCTGTTGGCAAGAACCTTCTGCCTTACCTCCCCAAGCTCGACAAAGCTTTTCCCACCGAACCGGAAGTGATCCAGAGTTTTACCCATCTTCCGTCCAGAAGCTGGCCCCCCCCTCTTACGCAGCGAGGGTAGGCGCAGTTGTTGACCAGCCACTCCATCAGGCCGCTGCAAGAATGAACGGGAGGATTAGGAGAAGTTGCGCCGAAAGAATAGGATAAGGGAACCTGCGGGGTTGTTGTTTGGAGGGTCAGGCCGCTCCGAGCCGCAACCTAGCGGGAAGGGAATGTAGGCCGGGGGAGTCGAGTCCGGGATATCCGCAGAGGGCAAGGCGGCGGGGAGGCACAGAGGCATGAGTCTAGAGTTTTCCTGTCCCCAATGCAGTGGCACATTGGAAGTGGACGAGTCGATGATTGGAACAGTGATCCGCTGCGGGGATTGCGGCACTTTGATGCGTGTGCCCTCGACACCGTATGGGATCGCCGAGCGCGTGCGGGATGAATCTAGCGGAACTTCTCCCCCGCCCGTGGCATCCGGCGATGCTCCCCCAGCGGAGCTATCTCCAATTCCTTCCACAGGCAGCGCCCCTCCTCCGCGGCCTCGTCCGGAAGCTGGTGCACCGTGGCCGCCACCTCCCCCTGCCAGTCCGGGACGCAGCGTCGCCTTCTGGGCACTCATCGTCATCAGCGGTCTGATCGTCGGTAGTTGTCTGTGTTGCTGTGGCATCCTGGCCGTCCTGCCCGAACCTGATTGGCAAATCTACACCAATCCCGAAGGTTGGTTCCAGGTCGAACTGCCCGCTCCGCCCCGGTCCCAATTACGCCCGCCTGCCTTCCTACCCGGCGTCAACAATCCGCGCGTCGAAGGATGCAACTTGGACAAGTACGGGGAAGATTACCGGGTCATCTCCTGGAACGTTCAGCCGTTACAACGTCTGGTGCGAACCGATGAGGCGTTGATGCAACGGGCTTTGGAGGACCTCCAGGGGCAACTGCGCGGCGAGCGGATCGTGGAGGGACCGCGCCTTGTCCCCGGCCAACCCCATCTGACTTACGAACTCCACTGGTACGACAAGGGAAACCGCCTCCACATCGCCCGGTTGGTCCTCGCCGGCGAGCGCTTCTATCTGCTTCTGGTGCAAAGCCGCTACTTCTGGGCGGAACCGGACCCTGAGCGTGTGGAACGCTTTTTCCAGTCTTTCCGCGTCCTGCGCTTGCGCGCACAGGATCCCCTCCCGCCGGACCTGCCGGTACCTCAGAGGCCAAAACAGAAGGACAATCGCGGCAAAAAGTGATCGTCCAGGGCGCACACTGCCGCCGAAACTTTGGGTTAGCTCGCTTGCCTTCGCCAAAAGGCCAGGTAGTACTCGCAACACATCCACCCGACGAGCTGGCGATACCCGCGACCTGATTCTTCCTTCGTAGTGGCGACTCTCCCTACGATTGGGCTGGGATTAAGGCCGAGGCCGCCCCACTGCACAGACCCTGGGGAATCCGAACGGAGGAACAAACAGGTTGAAAATGGGGATGGAAAGCGAGGAGCGGGGCAGAGCGCGGACTCAGCTCAAACCGCAATCGGAGGCTGAAAGTAGCGCACGACCGAGCAATTCCGGCCCTTCTGTTTCGCTTCCCGCAGGGCAGCGGCTGCCAATTCTTGCATTTCGTTGTAGGTGACCGGTGTTTCGGCATCGGCCACCGCGGCCCCCACACTGATGGTGATGCGGATCGGCTGACCGTTGTAGATCGTCTCGGCATTGGCGACACTGGTGCGCAGGCGTTCCGCTAAAACTTCCGCTCCAAATAAATCCGTTCCGGGTGCAACGATGAGAAACTCTTCCCCGCCGAGACGCGCGATCGAATCGGAGCCGCGGATCGATTGCTGCATCACGCCCGTAAGCCAAACCAGGACATGGTCCCCCCCCGGATGCAGGTAATCATGATTGATTTGCTTGAAGTGATCGATGTCCACCAGCAGCAAGGCGAAAGGCTGGGGCTGGCGCTGGCGGCGATATAGCTCCTTGCGGATAATCATTTCCAAACCCCGGCGGTTGGGCAAGCCCGTCAGCGGATCGGTAATCGCTACCTTTTCCAGGAAGTGATTCTTCTTTCTCAGTTCCTCAAGAACCGCCTGGAGTTGTTGGGTCCGCTCCTCGACGCGCCGCTCTAGTTCTTGATTGAGCTGGCGGAGTTGGTCGAGGAGCTGTTCGTGGCTCCGTTCCATCATCAGGTTCCGGGCCACGGAGCGTAGGGCTTGGAGCAAGTCATCCCGCCGCCAGGGCTTGAGGATCAAACGGTGGACCTGGGCTTGATTGATCGCATCGATGGCGTCTTCCAGCCGGGCGGTCCCTGTGATCAGCAAGCGGCTGGTGCGGGGCATATTGCGGCGCACCCACTCCAGCAGCGACAAGCCGGTTTCGCCGGGCAGTTGCAAGTCGGCCAGCACCATATCCACGTTGCGGCTGGCGAGCAGTTCGCGGGCTTGATCGGAAGTCTCGGCGGTCAAGACTTCAAATTCCCCGTCCAATTGGACCCGCAATAGCTCCAGGACATGGGGATCATCATCGACGATCAGCACCACGGTTTTGTAGCGCGTGACGTTCATGATCACTCCGCGCTGACGGCTCCGCCGTCGTATCACGACCATGCCATCGGCTCCTTCCGCGGCAAATGATGTCTTCCTTCTTCCTTTTCCTCCTTCTGTCACCTCTAACGGTCTGAAGCGCCTTCTCCTGGAACCCGCCTTCCTCGAACCGTTGCAAAAACCTCTAAGCCTGGGGATCGTTCCTCCCAATGGGATCCAGCGCGGCAGACCGCCCTGCCCCTACCCATCCTGTCTCGGCTCGCACCGTCCCCTTGTCCTATCACCATCGACATCAGAAGTAGGGGCTGTTTTCATTCCAGCTATTTCCGTACCGGCTATTCCGGGTGCCCGGCGTTGCTCCACCCCTATGCCATATCAATCAACGGCGAGACGGCGGCTACCTCATCTTTCGCCCCACCCAAGTGGGGAAACACCCGCTCTCTCCACTTTACATCACTTTTTGTCCCTCTGTCGGGTCGTCATCCCCCAAAGTTTCGTTACCTTCCCCCAAAAATCCTCCCGCCACTTGTTCTAAACGTATTGTCTAGCCCAAGAATTCGTTCAAACCAATGCAATCGACTTCGCTGTTACAATAAGTCGGCAACGCTGGCCGAAAATGGTGCGAAGGAACATCCAGGTAAAGTCAGGAGGAATCCTCCTAAATCGCGAACCAAAGGGCAAAAATGGACGTAAGACAACTCGTCATGGGAAGTAAAGTTTAGCAGAGTGAGTCTAAAGTCGTAGGCTGGCATCCTGTGGGGTTCCTCGGAAGAGAGTAATTTGGTAATATGTTATTATACGGAAATAATTGGGGAAATTGGCTAACAACAGCAAAGGAGAATAGCGTCGTAGGTATTTTTGTTACAAAGAGTTTGGAAAAAAGGTAAAATTTTTGTGATAGGTGCTTGATTATTGGTCAGGCATCGGTTACAATCGGGTGCACTACGGGGTACCATCCCGCTCAGCGAGCGAACGTTCGAGTTTCCCGCCCGACTCAACGGAGAGGATCGCTCGACGGACCCCGCCGAACGCCTGAAGGTTCCAAAGACACCCCCCTCGGTCGCTTTGGGCTGAAGGAGGGATGAGGTAAATCGGGTGTTCCGACGTTAGGCCCGCCGAAGGTCAGACTCCCCACGGAGTCGGGTGTTTTTTTGCCCCCAGGATGGGGGTGAGCGCCGCGGGATGTTCCCGGCACGGCGGAGGATCCAGAAGCAAGGAAGCCGGGGGAAGCGAAAATGCCGTAAGAAGCCGGGGACCAACGGGTACCTCACAATGTGGCCGCGGGGGAGGGTCCGTGGCCGCCAATGCACAGAGGCTTGGTATCGAACTGTACGGACTCCAGAGGAACTCAGGGAACAGCCGCCATGAAAACTTCTCGGCGTAAGCGTGTGACCCAGACTGCTAAGAAAGAAGCAGAAGAGATGCTGCAAACCACGTTCTCTTCCGACTTGCTCACTCCGGAAGAGGAGCGGGAGTTGCTCACGAATTTCTGGGACTGCAAGAGCGAGTTGGTCCGGGTCCTGGTACGAACCTTTCCGGAATTGCGGCCTCACCGCCCGCCGATGGAACCGTGGCCCATGGCTCAATTTATCCGCGAGCACTGCACTGCGGAGCGCCGGGAAGTGATGGCCATCCGCCGGCTGCATGATCGCTATGTCCACTACAAGCATCGCTTAGCCAGCGCCAACATCCGCTTGGCAGCTCACGTGGCCAAGCGCTTCCGCCACCACAGTCTCGCCTATTCCGATCTGCTTCAGGAAGCCGTCTGCGGCCTCATGCAGGCCATCGACCGCTTTGATGTCTCGCACGGGACCCGCTTGGCCACTTACGCCACCTGGTGGATCCGCCAAACGTTGCAGATCGCCGTGGCTCGGCAATCCCATTTGGTCAGTCTCAGCCCGCATCATCTGCAGGAACTGGGGTTGCTCCAGCAGGAGAGCGAGGCGTTGGCTCACGGCGGCAAGCATCTACCCAGCCCCCAGGAACTGGCCAGCCGGACCGGCAGCTCGCTGGAACACCTCACCCACCTGCAAACGGCCACCCGCACGCCGGTTAGCCTCAATGCCGTCCTCGATGACGATAGCGACTTCAAACTCACCGAAGCCATGCCAGACACTAGCGCCCAAACAGCTCAGGAGAACAACGAGCGTCAGGAAGCCCTCAACTTCCTCATGGAAAGCCTGCGCCCGCGGGAACGCAAAGTCCTCGACCTGCGTTTCGGCCTGACCGGCAACGGCACCCATAGCTTGCGCCAGATTGGCCACATGCTCCGTATCTCCAAAGAGCGGGTCCGGCAAATCCAGAACCGCGCTCTGGAAAAACTGCGGGCCAATGCGGAACGTGTCGGCTGGGAACCGAACCTCCTCTTGGAATAGCTTCGCGTCCTTGATCGGTCTCAGCCACGCCGCACAGGTAAACCTACCCTGAGATTTACTACCCCAAGCGGTAGTTCTCCCTCACCCGACGCTCCAAAGAAAAACCGCTCCCCGGCAGGCGGCATATCTTGTTTCCAAGTGCCGCCTGTTTCTCATTTCCATTTTTTCATCTTCCTGCGATCGGGGATGCAGGGCTTGGGGCCGTGCACGACTGCACGACCGGTACTGCGGCGGCCGTCAAGACGAGATGCTTCCATCAAGGAGAGATACTTCCGTCAGGGGACAATGCCTCTAGCAAGTCTCCGAAGCCATCCAAGGCCAGGCACGGTTCCCACACCGCATGTCCACGACGGTTGCATACAATCTGTAAGGAAGCCGCCAAGTGAAAACGTCCCAATACGGGAGCTTCACGGCCAGTGATACATTGGGAGCAGAGGTGCTGATGTTTGTGGATCGGCTGGAGTTGTACGTGAAGGGTGGTGACGGCGGGCGGGGAGCGGTCTCCTTCCGGCGGGAGAAATACGTTCCGCGTGGCGGTCCGGATGGCGGCGATGGCGGGAATGGCGGTTCCGTGATTGTGCGGGCCGATGCCAATGCTGATACTCTGGCGGGTCTGGCCACCCGGAAACATTGGCGCGCTGGCAACGGCCAAGCCGGTGGGGGAAACAACCGTCATGGCCGAAGCGCCGAGGACATTGTGCTATTGGTTCCGCCGGGCACGGTGGTGCGGGATCGGGAGCGCGGCCACATCCTCAAGGACCTGATCCATGCGGGCGAGGAAGTGGTGGTGGCTCGCGGCGGTCGCGGCGGACGCGGCAATGCCCACTTCAAAAGTCCGACCAATCGCACACCCCGTCAGTACGAACCAGGAGAAGCAGGCGAGGAACGCTGGATCGTCCTGGAACTGAAATTGATCGCCGATGCCGGTCTCATCGGCCTACCCAACGCCGGCAAATCGACCCTTCTGTCACGGTTGAGCCGAGCCACTCCGGCGATTGCCCCTTACCCCTTCACCACGCGGCACCCCCATTTGGGGGTGGTCCATCTCGGCGAGAGTAGCTTCGTGTTGGCCGATTTGCCGGGGTTGATCGAAGGGGCGGCGCGGGGAGCCGGCTTGGGGCATGAATTCCTCCGGCATGTGGAGCGGACCCGCCTGTTGATCCACCTGGTGGAACCGTTTCCTGCCGATGGCTCCGACCCGCTGCGGAATTACCATATCATCCGCCGAGAATTGCGGGACTATGCACCGGTCCTGGAAAACAAGCCGCAGCTTGTCTGCGTCAGCAAAGGGGAGTTGCCGCAAGCCGATGAGGTACGCCGACGATTGCAAGAGGCCTTGGGCGAAGAGGTGTTGCTCATTTCCGCGGTGACGGGTTTGGGATTGTCGCAGTTGGTAGGGCGTGCCGCTACGCTGATTGCCCAGCTCAAGCAAGCCGAAGCGCAACGGCTCGGCGAGACCTCGTTTGCCACCGAGGCAGCGGTCCGAACGGCGGATTTCCGAATCGCGGAGGTCCCCGGCATTACGTCCTCATCGCCTTCAGTCCCAACGGCTGGTAGCCAGGCGCCAGCCACCGGCAAGCCGGTGAGAGTCAGCCCGGCGGTTCAGGAGCCAACATGACGCCGGATGTCGTCGCTGATGTTGGCAATTCCCGCTTGAAATGGGGCCGGTGCCAGCCGGGGCGCATCGCCGAGATGGTCTCGCTGCCGCTCGACGATCCGCAGAGCTGGGAGGAACAGCGGCGGCGCTGGCGCCTGCCCCAACCCTGTCACTGGGCAATCGCCTCGGTCAACCCTCCCGCCGCGGAGCGCTTCCGCCGTTGGCTCCAAAGTCATGGAGAGGCGGCATATCTGTTCGAGAACCCGGCCCTGCTGCCGCTGCATCTGGGTGTGGACCAACCCCGCGAAGTGGGATGGGACCGCTTGCTCAACGCCGTAGCGGCGCATTGTCTGGCGGCCCCGGCCCCGGCTGTCATTATTGCCTTGGGCACAGCGATGACGGTCGATGTGGTGGATGGCCAAGGAGTGTTCCGCGGGGGAGCGATCCTGCCCGGCCCGCGCCTTTTGGCGGACGCCCTCCATCGCCATACTGCCTTGCTCCCTTACCTGGACGTGTCCGAGTTGCCTGCGGTGGTGGCACCCGGTACCAACACCGGCGATGCCATTCTCGCGGGCATCCGGGCCGCTTTAGTTGGCGGAGCGCTGCTATTGCTCCATCATTATGCGGATCACTTTCCGGCTCCGTGGGTCTTCCTCACCGGCGGTGCGCTCGGCGACCTAGCCCAGTGGAACTTTGGCGGCCGCTTCCGCGGGACACGCCACGTACCAGCCTTGACCTTAGAGGGGCTGCGGATCGCTGCCGAAAGCCTGCCCGACCCGCCCCCCTCAGAGGCGCCCCCTTCCTCTGCGGCGAGTGAGAAACCAACAATTCCGCTTTCCTGAATCTCACTCCGTCCGTCAATCTCACTTCGTACAGCCCGGCTTTCTCAAAACTGGCCCGATTTTGTGAGCCTGGCCGGAACTTCGCTCTTTCCTTCAGCGCGCCCGTGTTTTCCACCCCCACCCCCTCCTGCCGGTGCCTTCCTATAATGCCACTACTGCGATGGCATCTGTGGAAGCTGAAGCGACGACAGTTTGTGTGTTGACTCCCCCTGCCCCTGCCGCGGTGGCCACTCTCGCGTTGCGGGGACCCCAAGCGTGGAGTTTGACTCGCCGCTTCTTCCGGCCCGTGGGCCAAACGTCTCTGCCCTCATCTCCACCCCTCTACCGTTGCTACTTCGGCCATTGGGGCCTGTCCCTGAAGGATGAGGTGATTGTGGCGGTTACCGCCGCGGATACCGTGGAAATCCACTGTCATGGCGGAGTGCGTCTGGTCCGCTGCCTGGTGGAAGAATTGCAGGCGGCGGGAGCGGTGGAAGTAGACGCCTTGGAGGAGCATCCCCTGCTGCATTTATTGGCTCATGCCCCGACTCGCCGCGTTGCTGCTTTGCTCTTGGATCAATGGCAAGGGGCCTGTGCTCAGGCGCTGCGGCAGGTGATCGAAAAGCAGGACAGCGGTACTCTAGCGACTCTGGCCCGTTACGCTCCCCTGGCCGAACACCTGATGACACCCTGGCGAGTGGCCATTGTCGGCCCTCCGAATGCAGGGAAATCTTCGCTTCTCAATGCGCTGGCTGGTTTCCCCCGTGCGATTGTCTCACCAATTCCCGGCACCACCCGCGATGCCGTCACAGTCACTTTGGCCTTTGATGGCTGGCCGATACAACTGATCGACACCGCCGGGCTGCGCGAGACCTCTGATGCTTTGGAGGCCGCCGGTATCGCCCGCACCCGCTCGTGGCTGTCTCAGGCGGACCTCGTGCTCTGGGTGGCAGATGCGGCCAGCGGCGACGGCCTGGAAGCAGAGCTACCCCCTCAGGCCTTGCTGGTCGCGAACAAATGCGATCTCTTGGCGGAGGACGCCGTCCTCCCCCCGCATGCCTGGCGCATCTCCGTGCGCACCGGGGCAGGGCTGGAGGCCTTGTGTGCGGGCATTCTGAATCGCTTGGTTCCGGATCCGCCCCCGCCTGGCGCGCCGGTGCCCTTCACTCCCCTGCTGGCAAAGGCAGTGCTGCAAGCCTGGGACGACTGGCAACAGGGTGACCCAGCCGCTGCCTGCGCCCGCCTTCGTCAGATACTGCCTGCCGCTGAACCGCCCTGCCTGAGCTTCCCTCGACTCCCAACGACTCCCGGTGCACGATCGTCCCCCAATCCGTTGCCCCAGGCAGCGCCGTTGCCCCAGACACCGGCTGGCCCGGACACCGTGGCTTGTCCCTGCCAGACAGTGCAATGCCCTGGGCTGCACGCCGAATCTGGGCCGACGGCGGAACAATCTCTCCCTGCGCCTGCCAAGACCGAATATCCCTATCCCAGGAGTTGACGATGCACTTTGGCAAAATCCGCAAACCGACCGGTGATGTCGTGGTCATGATCGATGCGGAGCGGCAGGTTCATGTCATCGACACCGCCCGCATTCCAGAGGTAGCATCGCTGAGCGATCTGCTCGCGCAGCCTGACCCAGTGGCGATGGCGCGGGAATTGATCGATCAACGCTACGCTCCTGAACCCCTCGGCGGGCAGACCTTCCTCGCCCCCGTGGACCGCCAGGAAATCTGGGCCGCTGGCGTCACTTATCAACGGAGCAAAGTTGCCCGCGAGGAGGAATCCCGCGGGGCTGCGGTGTTCTACGACCGGGTTTACTCCGCTCCCCGTCCGGAGCTGTTCTTCAAGGCCACGCCCGCCCGTGTGGTCGGCCCGGAACAACCCGTTCGCATCCGCTCAGACAGTCGCTGGAGCGTGCCCGAACCGGAATTGGCCCTGGTCATCGGCCCCGATCAACGCCTGCTCGGTTACACCATTGGCAATGACATGTCCGCCCGCGATATTGAAGGGGAAAATCCTCTGTATTTGCCCCAAGCGAAGATTTACCGGCAATCCTGTGCCGTGGGGCCCTGGATCACTCCAGCCGCTCTATTTCCACCGCCCGAACAGGTCGAAATCCGCCTGACTATCACCCGCCAGCGGCGCACCGTTTTCGACGGAGCAACATCCCTGGCCCGCATGGCCCGCACGCCGCAAGAGTTGATCCGCTGGCTCTTCCAGGACAATGACTTCCCCCACGGAGCCATCCTCCTAACCGGTACTGGCATTGTCCCTCCCGATGACTTCACCCTCCACAGCGGCGATCAAATCCGCATCACGATCACCGGCATCGGAACCTTGCACAACCCCGTGGCCTGAGGCGCGCGGCAGCGACTACCTCCCCCGGGCGCGGATTCTTCAGCGTTATGATCCACGGTCCTCTTGCCTGACCGCCGCCGGTGGCTCGGTTGTGCCGCGCAACAACTGGGCAGCTTTCACCAGGTAATGCAAACCGCTGACCACAGTCGCGGCCAGCATGACCCCGATCAACACCTGCAGGGGCCGATCCAGCATCTCCCCCGTTGTGTTCCATCCTGAGCCAATCATCCCCTGGCGCAGCAACACTCCGACCAGCACGGCGAATTGGGAGACAGTTTTCACCTTCCCTCCCCAATCGGCCCCGAAGGCCCGGCCAGCGCTCTCCACGATCCCGCGCAGACCGGTCACCAGCAGTTCCCGGCCCACGATCACCGCCGTCATGGCAGGCAGGATTCTTGTTCCAGGCATCGCCGACAGATAGATGAAGGCACTACAGGTTAGCACCTTATCTGTCAGCGGATCGAGACTTCTCCCCCAGGGGCTATGCGGGCCATAGCGCCTGGCCCACCAGCCGTCCAGGAAGTCCGTCCCCGCCGCCAATAGCAGTACGCCCAACCCCCACCACCAAGCCTCAAAGGCGATACACCCGCAGAGTAACACCGCTAAAGGCAGCCGCGACAGCGACAGGCCATCCGGCACGCCAATCCACCCTTTCCTTTGATCCATCACGAGCCACCTCGCGCTAACTTGCGGAACCATTCCGCTTTCTGCCTTCTCCCTCGGGTCTGGCGTTCTTCTTTCCCCCCGACACCCAGGAGTTGGGCGAACCGCAGGCAGTGATGCCGCCTCCTAGTGATCGAGAGGAGCAATTCCGCTCGGCTTGCGAGACAGCGAAGGAACTGAGCGGACGCTCTCCATCCCTTTGCTTCCGTATCTAACGAGGGAATTGTTGCATGAATTACGACTTCGCCCTGCCGCTGAATAGCACCCCGCCGTACCGCTACTCGGACCTGCTGCGACTGTCCCGCCAATGCCTCCAGCGCCTCGGGGGAAAACGGTACGACCCGCACTTGCAGGAAGATGCCGCCGCCCATGTGCTCGCACAACTGCATCACTACGATCCCCAGCACAGCCCATTCCTGAATTGGGCCTACCGGGTCATCCACAACTACTGCCTCTCCGCCTCCCGGCAGCTTCGCCGCAAGTTCCGGCAATTCTCCCCCTCCCCCAACACTACAGAATCTGCCGACACCGAAGACTTCCTCCATACCATCCCCGACCCTCGCCCTGACCCATACTACGGAACCTTCCACACTCTCGACTGGCAATTTCCTTTCAACGAGCACGATTGCCGCTGCATCTGCTCCTGGAGTCCCAAGGAAGCTTTTGTGATTCTGGCCTGGCATGGACCGATGTGGCACAAACTTCCCCCCTACCTCCAGAATCACCTGCTGCAAAAAGTCTCACTGAAACAGCCGTTTCCCCCACCCGACTTTGAATACTGGGAACCGGCCGAACGCACGGCTTATCTAGCCAAAACTCTCGGCATCAAGGAAAACTCCATCCATCAGCACCTCAAGCGCGGGCGATCCCGACTCTTGCAACTGCAATTCGTCCGGGAACTGGCCGACTGCTACGGCTACACCATCGCTATGTGAGGAACGGATGGGAGAGGCACCCTCATGACCGCACCCCATTGTTGCCCGCCTTTTGCCGCACTGTCGACCTCTGTTCGCTTCCACCCCCGGCTCGCTTCGGCCTCCCCCAGATTCCGGAGTGGAAACCGATTGCCAGCCGACTCCGTCCAGACCCACCTCGGAAAAGGCCTCACTTGCCGGCCGGTGAAGATGTCCCGGAAAAAACTCCCGATGTCGGAAGATTCCCCCTTCCGCAGCGAATACATCCGCAGGAAGATAAATCCGTTGCCTCTCCACCGCCAGGACTGGCGCCTTACCAGCCGCGAACTATGCTCCATTCCCACAAACAGCGGCGGATGAAGGGGAGTGGCGACTTTCCAGACGGACCCAATCGGAGGACTAACACTCTTTGTCCATCAGGAGGTGCGACTCATTGGGAGGTGAAATCATGAACACCGAAACGCCGTCTGCTGCTCCAACGGAGTCAATCGCGTCTGACACCTCGCAGGCATTCCCGCCGCCCACCGCCTTGATCCTACTAGCCAGCGAGCAACTTTGGCCCAACGTGGAAAGTGTCGAATATTGGAAGGACAGCCTCCAGCACATCTTTATCTACCACACAGAAGATGAGCGCCGCTCGGTCCTCCCCGCCCAGCGTTTAGGCCACTTCTGCCAGGCACGTTGTCCCCATGTCCAGGTGGACTATGCCGACGGGGATGGCAAGCCGGAGTCAGTCGTCGCCAAGATCGAAGGCTGGCTCGTGCAATATCCGCAGTATCAGTGGGTCATCAACGCCACCGGCGGCACCAAGCTCATGTTCCTCGGTGCTGCCAGCCTGATCGGGCGGCCTCATGTCTCGGTCATCTACCGCGAACTCAACGGCTCCTGGTACCACCTGACCAACCACAACGGTTACCTGGAAACCCTGCCTCTCGACATCCCGCCTCAAGTGACGGATCGGATTCCGCTCGAGACCCTTCTGCGGACCCTCTGGTGGGATGAAGGAACGGTTATTGATCTGCGCCCTCCAGAACCTCTCGATATCGTCCGGCTCACCCAGCTTCTGATCCAACACGAGGGCAAATGGCGAGAGGCCTTCACGGCCTGTGGTGTGCCTTTGGGATCGGGAGACAAGGGCGGCATTTTATTTGAACGATACGTAGCTGGAGCACTGCTAGCTCTTGGTGTACCTCACGAAAACATAGCATGCAACGTGATCAAGCGAACCTGTGCGGGTCAAGTCCTTCACGAGATTGATATCGTCGTCAATCACCAGTCCCGCATCTATGTGCTGGATTGCAAGCTGCAAGGCGAAGGCAACGGGGGCGGCCGTGGTGCCCAGCTCATGCAGCAGATTCGCAATCTTTCGGATACGGTGCGGCAGTTAGGAGGCGTGGGAGCCGTTGGCGTTTTGCTCCGTCCCAATCGGACGTTTTTTGACGAGGAGCGGACCTATGCCGAGGGCATCGGCTTGCGCGTCCTGGATCGGAGTAAACTCAGCACGTTTTTCGAGGAACTGGCTCGCATCCTCGGTATCCCTACGGTGCCGCCTGTGTTGCAAAATGCACAACAATTGTGGCAAAACCCTGTCTTTGCCGAGCGCGTGTTCCCCGGCAGCCAGCGCACTCACCAGATAGCCCGTTCCTCGTCGGAGAGCGGCATCGTGGGGTTGGAAAACTACCTATGCGAGTGGAGTAGGACGTTGGGTCAGAACTGGGCTGTCTGCCAATTGTGGGACAACTATTTTCTTCTACGTTATGATCAACGCAAGGGACAAGGAAACATCCACCAAATCGCTCGTCATTTGCCCCAAAACATAGGTTGCATCAATTCCGAGTCCGAGCAACTTTGGACATCAGGAACGGGAGATACGGGATACTGGCTCTTTCAGGCAAATCCGGAGGATGTTAGGCGGTTTTTCAAGCCATATGTTGGCCGGGATTTGTAACCAACATGTCAGCCTCGATTTAGAAGGAGTTCAATAGGTCCAACGGCTTGACGGAGGTGATCCTATGCCACGGACGATCGTGTTGTGCACGGTGGGCACCAGCCTGTTTTATCCCAATCTGGCGGTTTTGCGCAAGACGCTGCAAGAGGGGGGCGGTGGGGGAAACGAGAAAGCCGCTCTGCCGCCGGAACGGAGAGAAATCCTGGAAGCCTTGGCCTCGGCATACGAGCAGAAGGACTGGCCGGCGGTGGCGACGCAACTGGTCCGCTTGCCAGCCTCTGAGCGGCTTTGCGGCGCGGAAATCAACTCGATGCACAGCTTGATCCAACATGGCTATGTGACCGGGGATTGCGGCGTGTACTTCCTGCATTCGGATACTCCCGAGGGCCGGGCGATTGGTGAAGTGCTCCGGGAGGCTTTCCGCCAACGGGGCCATCAGCCGGTGGAATGCGTCCAGGTGACCGACTTGCAGGACAGTGATCCGAAGCTTTTCCGGACCAAAGGCTTGCGGAATCTGGCACGGGAATTGTCGCGGATCATTCGCAATCACACGGCCTCCGCTTGCGCCATCAACGCCACCGGCGGTTACAAAGCCCAGATTGCCCTGGCGGTCCTGATTGGCCAAGCCATCCACGTGCCGGTCTATTACATGCATGAACGCTTCAGCGAGATCATCGCCTTCCCCCCGATGCCGGTGGCTTTCGATTTCGACCGTTGGATGCAGTACAGCCGCGTGCTCTACGCCCTGGAGAAGGAACCGCGCCCTTGGACGGAGCTGCAAGAGGAATGGGACGAGGTGCTGGAAGGTCTGACCGAGGTGGTGGACATCGACGGGGAGAAATGGGTGGAATTGTCCGCGACGGGGCAGATTTTCCACGACGCTTTCCGGGAGCGCTTTCGCAGCCACCGAGAGATGCTGCTACCGCCGCCAGCTCCCAGAAAGGAAGCGCCACTCATCCGGGATCACTCTGTCACTCTCAAATGCCGCCCGGAGCTGGAACGCTACCTGCAAGAAGTGACCCAAGCCTTGCCTTGTATCCAGCGGTGCGTCACCCATTACACCCACCCGGACCTGCCTTTACCGATGGGCTTCCGAATCAAGCCGAAAAGCGACGAGCTACAGATCGAGGGGATTTACTGCAACGGCCGGGAAACGGTCAAGTTCTTCGTGCACACCACAGCGGAGACAGACACCCAACGCCGGGCCGTGGTCGCTGCTCTCAACGAGTGGCTCGACCGCCGCAAATGACCTTGGCCGCTCCATCCCCCTCTCTATCCCAGCCACACCCACGACTGGTCCGATCTTCCCTTCTGTTCCCGTTGTGTCGCCTCCCCTTTCTCACACCTAAGCCCCAATTGACGGTAGGGGTTTCGCTGAAACAATTGGTTCGTGTAGGATGGAGAGAGGGTTATCACGCGGAAGAAAGAAAGCAGGGGAGGAGTCTTGCCTCAACGGCTTTAGAGTTGTTCAATAATTGGACATAGTAGCAGAGTTAAGGAAGAGACGCCCCAAAGCCGTTAGAGATGGAGGGTTAGGAAGACGCCGGTAACCGGTGCGGCGTCCGGGTTAAGAAAGCGAGGCTGTCAGGAGCCAATTCCTGCCAGACAGGCAGTCAGGGGAGGGACAAGGGCAGAAAGGAATCGCTCGATGCAGCACTGAGGAGGAAGCCGGTCAGCCCGAAGTCGTGGTAGGAGGGTGGGATTCGTGGTTTTCTGGTTGTGGATCAGTTTGCTATTGGCGGTGCCACCCGTGCTCTTCGGGCTGGTGATGGCGATCTTGTTTTTTTACGTGCGCTGGAAGTACATGGGGTATTTGACGCGGATATTCCAGGAAAAGCCGCTGTTTATTGTGCCGCGGGGAGAACCGGACGCCTCGGCAGAGGAGATCACGGTGGTGCATCCGCAGGGATGGCACTTGCGGGGCTGTTACTTTCGCACTCCGGCTCCTCAACGCAAGGGGGTGATTTTGTTCGGCCTGGAGTTCGGATCAAACCGCTGGTCCTGCCGGTCGTATTGCGAGGGTTTGCTGGCGGCGGGTTACGATATCTGTGCGGTGGAGTTCCGCAATCAAGGGGAAAGCGATCGGGACCCGAACTACGAGCCTTTGCAATGGGTCACGGATCGGGACGTATCGGACATGCGGGCGGCGATCCGCTATCTGCTGAGCCGGGCCGATGCGGACCCACGAGGGATCGGCATTTTTGGCGTGAGCAAGGGGGGCAGCACCGCAATCGTGGCAGCGGCGGAGGAACCCGCTGTTCGCTGTTTGGTCACGGACGGGGCCTACGGTACCCACACGACTATGGTTCCCTACTTGAAGCGGTGGATTACCATCTACAGCGAGCGCCGGATCTTGCAGCGCATCCTGCCGACGTGGTTTTATGCGATTGTCGGGCGTGTTGGCGCTCAGAAGGTCGCCCGCAATCGCGGTGTGGTTTATCCGAGCATCGAAAAGGCCCTGCGGCGTTGGCATCGCCCCTTGCTGATGATCCACGGCGGGGCAGACACTTACATCCGTCCGGAAATGGCCGAGGCATTATTCGAGCAAAGCCGTGGGCAGCCCCGCGAGTTGTGGATTGTGCCGGGCGCCAAACACAATCAAGCCCTCAGTGTCGCCGGAGCAGAATACCACGAGCGGCTCATCGCCTTTTTCGACCAGCATCTGGCCCAAGCTCCCCCGCTGCATCCCGAACTGACCGCACCGTTTCCCCTGGCAGAACACCATTGATCCGCGCCGCCGGGAAGGTTGGATCGAGGCGATCCCTGCCGTTCGCTGCGTCCTGCTGGCGGATCACAAAGGCCATCCTCCCTTCCCGGTCGGTTCTGTTCAGAAGCATCCCCGCCTGACGGCCCCGACCGACCCTTGCGGAGGCCTGCTGCATGTCCTGGAAGCGATACCTGCTCGTACGCTTGGGACGGTTGATCTCTTACCCCATTCGCCGGCAGTTGCGCCTATTCGAGGCCGCCTGCCAGGAACCGGAGGCGGTTCAAGCGGCGTTGCTGCAGGAAATCGTGCGCCGGCAAGCTGCCACCGCCTTCGGACGGGACCACCGCCTCGATACGGTCCGCAATGTGCTGGACTACCGGCGTCAGGTTCCCGTGGCTCCCTATGAGTATGTCGCCCCTTACATTGAACGCGTGGCGCAGGGGGAATGGTCCGCGCTTTTGGCAGAACCGCGCGTCCACCTCTTTGCGCTGACTTCCGGTACCACGGCCCGGCGGAAATTGATCCCGGTCACCGATTCCTACCTGCGGGCTTACCGCCGCGGCTGGAACATGTGGGGTGTGAAAATGTACCGCGATCATCGGGAACGGAAGATCGCCATGCGCCCCATCGTGCAATTGGTCGGCGACCCGGAGGAGTTTCGCACCCGTGGCGGCATCCCCTGCGGCAACCTTTCTGGCTACACCGCAATGGTCCAGAAACGGCTCATTCGCTGGATGTACGCCGTGCCTTACTTCATCGGCAAAATTCACGATGCCCGCAGCCGCTATTATGTGGCCTTGCGCTGTGCCCTGGCCCGCCCCGTGTCGCAGTTCCTGGCCGCCAATCCCAGCACCCTGCTGCAACTGGCCCGGACTCTGGATGCGGAAAAGGAACATCTCCTACGGGACTTGCAGGATGGCACCCTGCATGCCGACCTGGACATTCCTCCGTCCCTGCGCGCCCTGCTCACCCCCTACCTGCGTCGAGATCGGGTCCGGGCCGCGGCCCTTCACCGGCTGGCTGAGAAAACCGGCCGCCTCTTCCCCTGCGACGTTTGGCCGGATAACACCATCATTCTCAACTGCTGGACGGGCGGCAGTATGGGCCACTACCTGCGCCTACTCCCCCACTATTACGGCCAGCCTCCGATCCGCGATCTCGGTTTATTGGCCAGCGAAGGGCGTATGACCTTGCCCTTGGAAGACCATACCCCCGCCGGCGTCCTCGACATCTGGTCCCATTACTTCGAGTTCATTCCCGAAGGGGAAATCGACTCGACGCAACCCACCGTGCTGGGCGCCCACGAATTGCAAGTAGGCCGCAGTTACTACATCCTGCTGACGACCACCTACGGCTTGCACCGCTATCATATCTCGGACCTGGTCCGCGTCACCGGCTATTATGGCCGCACTCCCTTGGTGGAGTTCCTCAGCAAAGGCCACCGTTTTGCCAATCTCACCGGGGAAAAACTCAGTGAGTATCATGTCACCCAAGCGGTCACGGCGGTGTTGCAACATCTGCCTCAGCCATTGAGCAGTTACAGTCTTGCGCCGGTCTGGGAGGAGCAGCAACCTTACTATGGCCTGTTTCTGGAAGCCGCCGACGCAAGGGATGAAGAATTGCTCCGCCGCTTCCTGGCTGCCTGCGATCGCCAATTGGGACAGGAAAACATCGAATATGCCGCCAAACGAGCCAGCGGGCGGCTCGGACCCCTCCGCGCCTTGATCTTACCCAACGGCTTCTGGACCGAGTGGGACCGGCAACGCCTCCTTCAGACCGGCGGCTCGCCGGAACAGTACAAGCATCCCTGCCTCCTCGGCGATACCTCCTTCCGTCAAAGTGCCCCCGTCTGCAAGATCGTCGATCCGCAACCTGTGGAAGCCACCCTGGAATCTGTCCCACTTTCGCCCGGCCAATAACCCCCTGAATTATTTGCAAAAACGTCGATCCCGAAACGCGAGGGACCGCCCCGGAATGCGGTGTACTCCGTCCGGCCAATAGCCGTTTTCCGGATCGATTCCGCACAGTCTTCGGGCGAAACTTCTCGTGCCGCCTTCAGCAAATCCAGCGGTTGAAACAATCTCGCCGTTACGGACGGCTTGAGTCTATCGCGGCTCGGACCTTCGCCCCGTTCTCCTCTTGCCGGGTTTTCTCAGAGCGACTATGGTTGTCATGCTGGAGGTGGGGGCCGTGTGCCTGCCCGTACCCAGCAGGTCCCAGACTTTCGGGCATTCACCTGAAATGGATGCCGGGTTGAGAGGTTGTATCCCTTGAGGGGTTGTATCCCTTTCCCCTCATTCAGGAAGAGACTCCATGTCATTACGTGGATGGACCAGGATTGGACTAGCGGTGTTGCTCCTCGGTTGCACGCGTTATGGAGTGAACCCTCCGGGAGGTCCGTTTGCTCGCAAGGATGGACGTGGCAGTCTGCCGCCCGATGTGGCGTGGAATGACGGGGAAGTAGGAGGGCGCGGCCGGTTGGGAGAGGCGGTGATCCCAGCGGGGGGCCGATTCCCCGATCGCCGTCCGTTGTTGCCGCGACGCCGGTCAGGTGTGGCGGATGCTCTGCCCTCGCCCTATGCTCAGGAGACAGTACCGCCGTCCGCTCCAACCGCGGATACTCCTTCCGGTTCCCGGACCACTCCGTGGCCGCCGGCGGGTCCGCCACCGGCGGGTGCTGTGCCTCCGCTGACCCCTCCTCCACCGCTGCCCTCTTCTCCTCCGCCCGCTTCCGCTTCTGGCCCTCCGTTGGCCTCCCCGGCTGCACCCTCTGCTGTGCCGCCCTCTGCCGGGACACCGACTCCCGCGCCGTCACCCGCACCGCCTCCAGCCCCCCAATCGGATTCCGCCGCTCCTACACCGGGAACGCCCGCCGATGCGTTTTCCTCCTTGCGTCAACTCCTGCAAACCGCTCAAGGCCGGTGGGCTACAATCCACACCTACGAAGCCATCGCCGTCCGCCGGGAACTAGCCCCCAACAAGCAGCGGACCTACGACCGGGTCTTTTACCTGTTCCGCAAGGAACCGTTTTCCGTTTACATGCGCAATCTCGACGAGGCGAACGCCGGCCGGGAACTGCTGTACAATCCCAAGCAACATGGGGACAAAATCTACGCCATCGTGGGCAAAGCGGATGAGGGGCTGCTTTACAAGGCGGGGCAACGTGCTCCGGCTGTGTCCCCCGATTTCCCTATGGTCAAGCAGAAATCCCGCTACAGTATCCGGGAGGCGGGGTTGGGCACGCCTATCCAGCGGGTAGGCCAGTGGCTCGAAAAGGCAGAACGGGGACAGATTCCACCCCAGAATCTCCGCTTCCAACCAGAAGTCCGCCGCCCCGAATGCCCGGACCCCCTCCATCTGGTGGAATTGCAACTCCGCCCCGGTGACGATCCTCTCTTCCCCCAAGGTGGCCGACGCCAATGGTACTTCCACGCCAATCCCCAAGCGGAAACTTACGCCCTACCCATCCTCATCCGTGCCCTGGATGCGGACGGTCAGGAGGTGGAATACTACTGGATCGAACGCCTTCAGCCCAACGTCCGTCTAACCGATGCGGATTTCCACCCCGATCGCCTGGGCAGCGGTAAAACTCCCCCGGAATCTCGCACTCCGAAACGCCCCACCGGGAAAAAGTGAAGGAACTCGCGCCGCTGACGGGAGGCTGATATTTCGGAAAGTGTATCCAGTCCAAGGCAGCCAGGCTCCGGGTCTTCCTCCGCGGTCCATAACCTTGGTCTTCCTCCTCCGTCCATTTACCTGGCGGCTGTCAGGGTGGCAGACGAAGCAAGGCGGAAGAGGCAGGCACCGAGCGAAACAGGCGGCGCTTTGCTCTTGTCAAAAGCAACGTATGTAGCGTATCTTTCAGTAGTTAGTGTGAGAAACGGGAATCGGAATGTTTTTCGGCACTGGCTTTGCAATCCGTGGCCCAATGGGATGCTTCCCTTGCGGGGCGGTCGGCCTCCCGTAGCGGCCGCCATGCCACGGGGAGGTAGAGCTATGGTGATCGAGGCACTCCCCGGTCGGCCCGAGGCGCAGGCCCATGACCGCCGGTTTGCGGTCCTGATCGCCGATGACGACCGGGGCACGCGCGAAACGCTGGGTGAAGCTCTGGAGCAGCACGGCTACCGCACTCTGCTGGCCGCCGATGGCGCCGAGGCGGTGGAAGTCGTTCAGGTGGAATTGGTTCATCTGGTCCTGTTCGACCTGCACATGCCCCGCCTTTCCGGCCTGGACGCCCTCTTGGCGATCCGCAACCTCTTGCACACCACGCCACCGGCCGTGCTGATGACCGCAGAGGCGACCAACGACCTGATGCGCCGTGCTTTCCAAGCCCAAGTCTTCAGCGTGTTGCCCAAACCGGTGCAATTGCCCGTGGTCGTACATACTCTCGCCCGCGCCTTGCGCCAGACCTACGGGGTCCAGCATCCGTCCGTCCCTCTTGGGGAAGACTCCCACCCCGGTACTGCGACTTGAAGACCCTCTAGGAGCAAGGAGTCCGAAACGATGAAAATCACCCCGCTTAACGACAAAGTCCTCATCGAACGGGTCGAAGCCGACGAGAAAACCGCCGGTGGCATCATCCTCCCTGATACCGCCAAGGAAAAACCCAAACAGGGGAAAGTACTCGCTTTAGGAGAAGGCAAACTCCTGGAAAATGGCCAGCGCGTCCCCTTCCAGGTCAAAGTCGGTGATCGCGTGCTTTTTTCCTCCTACGCCGGTAATGAAGTCCAGATCGACGGCAAAGAGTATCTCGTCATGAGTGAAGATGACATTCTCGCCGTCGTGGACTGACCCGTTTCACTTTCTCCTTCTTCGACTCGATCGCCCTTCAGCTCGCCGATCTCCGAGCGGGTTCGCGGGTTCCCGGCGGCCTTCGCCAGTTGACCTCTTCCCATATTTCTGCTAGGTTACAGGTACTGAATGCCCCGCCGAGGAAGGTCTGCCCTTCCTGACTTGCCCGCTCCAATTTTCCGTCTCGCTTCACTCACGAGGTGTACCGATGCAGCGAATTGGGTGCCATACCTGGCGTGATGGTTATCCCACCCGGCGGCAAGTTGTGCAAGCGGCTGTGTGGGCGGCTGGGGCTGGCAGTTGGATGACAGGACAGATAGCGCTGGCACCTGCGGCAGAACCCGCGTCCCCACCCCGTCCTCGTGCCCAAGCTGTTATTTTGTTGTTCATGTGGGGCGGACCATCGCACCTGGACACTCTGGACCCGAAACCTCTGGCCCCGGCGGAGATTCGCGGCGAGTTCCAACCCATCCGCACCACGGTGCCTGGTATTCAGATCAGCGAACATTTTCCCCGCTTGGCACGGCTGGCTCACCTGTACACCATCATCCGCAGCATGGGTCATGACGATCCGGCCCATCTGTCGCCGGTGCACCACCTGATGACCGGCCATGTTGCCCCTACCCCCAAGTCGGATGCCGCACCGGCCACGCGTCAGGATCATCCCCATTTTGGAGCGATGCTAGCCAAGTTGCGTCCAGCTCCTGCGGGGGTTCCCACCTGTGTGGTGCTTCCCTGGCTGGTGTCCCATCCCGCGGCGCCCGGCGGAACTGCACCCGGCCAGCACGCCGGTTGGCTCGGCTCCGCCTATGATCCCTTCGTCATCACTGCCGATCCCAACCACCCGGATTTCCGCATCACCGGCTTGGATAGCGCTGAACCTCGCTTGCTGACCCGCCAGCAACTCCTGGAAGCTCTTGATCGCCACCCCGCTGCTGCCGCCTATCCCCCCTTGCGGGACAAAGCCTTGGCCTTGCTCACCTCCCGCCGCTTGGCTCAAGCCTGCGACCTCAACCGCGAGCCGGTAGCTATTCGCGATCGGTATGGCCGGCACACTTTCGGGCAATCCTGCCTGCTGGCCCGGCGGCTCATCGAAGCGGGTGTCCCCTTCGTCTGTGTCCACTGGCCCAACGATGGTGCGTTCTTCTGGGACACCCACGGCGATAACTTCCGCAGCCTGAAGCACCGCCTCATGCCCCCTGCCGACCAGGGCACAGCCGCCCTGCTGGAAGACCTCCACGCCCGCGGCTTACTCAGCCAAACCCTCGTCGTCTGGACCGGGGAATTCGGCCGCACTCCCAAGATCACGCCGGGCAACGCGGGACGGGAACACTGGCCTTTCTGTTACTCCGCACTCGTAGCCGGCGCTGGCATCTGCGGCGGCATCCTTCACGGCGCCAGTGACAAAATCGGGGCCTATCCCACCACCCCGCCCGTCTCCCCCGCCGACCTGACCGCGACAATCGCCTTCGCCTTGGGACTGAATCCCCAGCTCGAAATCCACGACCGGCTTCACCGGCCCTTGCCCCTCACCCGCGGCCAACCTTTGACCACCCTTTTCGCTTGACTCCTACCAGCGCCGCCACTTTTCCAGCACCCTCTGCCTCTATACAATGGGCATGGCAGATTGTCGAAGATTGTCGAAAAGAAAGGATTGAGGGCAGTGCGCCAGACGATTGACAAGAGATCATCCTGCGTCACTGCACAGTGACACGATCCCGTATCGGAAAGCAAAACAAACAGGATACACCCGGAGCGGTGCTCGAGTGGTTGAAGAGGCAGCACTGGAAATGCTGTGTACGGTAACCCCGTACCGAGGGTTCGAATCCCTCCCGCTCCGCTAGAGGTGCAGATATTACAATCCTGTCCGCCACTTGCATGTCGTTGCGATACTTCGCCTGCACTTCAGTTCTTCCACTGATCGATAGGACAAGACAAATAATGCGATGGGACAAGAGAGATAATTCTTCCTTGCGTGGCCCCACCGCAATGCGCTTAGTCCAGCCCACCGATCCCAGCTCCGGCCAACAGGGCGCCACCGAATCAAATTATGAAGGGAAGGATTAGCCTACTCGGATCAGTATAAACTGTCAGCGCGTTGAGAACCTGTGGTACAAGTTCACATCCCCGGCGGCGTAGGAGAGGGGGGCCAGGCTCGTCCAGCGGCCGAGGGTGGGCGAATAGTCGCGATTCCGGAAATGGTACAGACCACTCGTGCCGTCGAAGCGGCCGCCCTGGTGCAGGTAGACCCAGGCGAAGGCGCTGGCCGCCAGGACGTTCCAGCCAGCATCCAGCACCGTCGGTTGGCCGAACGGGTCGTAGACGTAGCGCTCGACGACGTTGCCCGCGTTGTCCAACAGTGCGGTGACGTTGTAGTTAGCATCCTGCACCACCCACAAGCGCTCTTCGAGGGTGCCATCGCCGTCGGTGTCGCGGTCGCGGAGGATCAGGGCATCCACATAGACCGGACTCCACACATACTGCACCGTGGTCTGACCACCCACCCGCTCCTCCAGCAGCTGCCATTGGTCGGAGTAGTAGAAGTCCGTGGTTACTCCGCCCGCCGTCTCGCTAATCCGCCGATGCAGGCCGTCGTAGGCATACCGCTTCACCGTCTCACCGCTGTCATCCCGAACCTCCACCAACCGATTCCAGGCATCATAAACAAACTGCCGCCCCACCTCGTCCCGCGTCAGGTTGCCATTCGCATCATAAGTCGGCAGCACTGCCCCGCTGATCGAGGTGATCTCATTCTGGGCATTGTGCGTCCGCGTCCGCATGCTGCCGACGATGGGACGCTCTGTTTGGACGAGCTCCATGAGATAGTAAAGATGAGGACTGAGCTACCGCTTACACTCAAGTGACCGACGACTGCAATGTAGATCGTATTACGAAATTAGGAAATAGAACATATAAATTGATTGTGTACAGTCAAATCAGATAATACCTATTCTGACCTGTTTTCTTGGTCGGAACTCCGGACAGGGATAACATGATGTGTGAATTTACCAGCAATTCAAGCCTTTGGTCTGATTACGGATACCCTTCCGGCGGCTCCCATTTATTCCACAGCTGTCGGCCTTTTTCTGTCAGGCTAAACCAAAGGACCTCTTGGTCTCGTTCCAAGTTGAGTTCGGCAAAAGAGATGGGAACAACTTCATCACTAGTTTCATTCTCACGAAGAGCTTGAACATATCCCTCCTCCACCAGGGTGCGTAACACCGGAGCCACTTCATCCTCCGTGAAGTCGTGAGGCCAATAGTTTCGCCAACCGATACATCCATCGTTGTTTAGCATCTTCACGATAGAAGATAACTGCTCAATTACATCATGCCGCAACACGTCAAGGATGAACATGGGAAGGTGAGTGCCAAAATGAGGCACATGATTAGGAGTCATTGCGAAGATCTCCAACTCTTGGTTTATAGTACGGACGGAAATGATCGTCAACGACACGGCCACGGTCATCAATAACTTGATGCCGCCAAATGGTCTCTCCCGTATCTCGGTTGCGGTATTGGATCTGGATGCTGACACCGCTTTGTCTAGCTCCTCGTCGGGTTGCTGGCTTTGTGTGCATAGAAATTATTTCCCATTTACTAGGGTCTTGTTGGTAATCTTTGATCCTGTCCCTAAAAGGTCGGCCAGCGCTTGGACTCAGAGAAGTTGTAGTTCTGGAGCCGCTTGGTGGCATTGCACTGTCTGTCCTGCCAGCCAGTGGTCGGTTTGCTCCTTTTGAAGCAGTAACAAGTTGTCTACCCGCTGGGACCATGGCCATGGCGATGGCCGTAGAAGTCCCAATGATGTAGATGTCCCGATAGGCATTGATGCCCGTCTGACGCAGCTCGGCGACTGTCCTAGTCAAATCCACCCCAAACTCTTGTGCCCAGCCGCTAGCCACGGTGGAACTCAGGTCGGTCTGACCATTTTGCTGAAACCACTGCTTCCAATCCTTGACGCTATCGGCCCAGAATCCCGTGGTCTGCTCGACGAGATACAGCGGGACGAACAATGCTTGGCGGTCGATATAACGCCGGACATAGAGTTGGCCGTTGACCTGGACGAGAACACCGACGAATTGACGAGGTCCATCTCCTCGCCAGAACCAGCGTTCGGGGACATACCAAACCAGCGTTTGGCCAGTCCCGTCATCATGGTAGTCAATTCGATCCAGGCCACTCGGATCAAGGGAGTTAAGGGGGTTGTTGCCGAGGGAGCGGTACAGGTTCACATCCCCGGCGGCGTAGGAGAGGGGGTCGAGGCTCGTCCAGCGGCCGAGGGTGGGCGAGTAGTCGCGGTGGCGGACACGCACGGTTGTAGTACAGACCCCTCTCAGCGTCGAACTCGCGCGAGGTGAACAGAATCGGGTTTACCAACTGCCGGTTCAATTGCACAACGATGTTGACGAAGGCGTTGTGGGCGATCTGATCCAGCACGTCGTCAGACTTATCCAGCACCAGCCGCATCGAGTTCAGCTGGCCGGTCAACAGCCAGTGAACCTCGGGCACAAATCCGGGAGTTGACACTCCCGGCTCGCTGTAGATCACCCGCGCGAAGGTTTGGTCGAACTCGTAGCCGTGCAGATACCGGGCGATCAACTGCTTCGCGTCGCCCAACTCAGCGTACACGTTGAAGTGCTTGTTGCCGACCGGCGTCGGCTTGCTGTTGTTCTAACCGTCGAGCACGTAGCGCGTCACCACCACTGCGTTTGGGCCGTCGCCGTCCCAACCCACCGTCTTCTCGATGCGGATGCCGAACACGTCGTACTTGTACACCGCGTAAAGCACCACCGTCCCGCTCGTGTTGCGCTTCTCGCCATGGTCGTCCGGTTGCGGTGGTCGTATGTGTATCCAACTGTCGCCCGTGACGAGATGTGTCTTGCCAACGAGGTTCCCCTCGGCGTCGTAGCTGTAGCTCCCGGTGCCGTCAGCCACCAGGCAGTTGCCCGGCCCGGCCACGAACCCGCCGTCTACTGGGTTCTTAGGTATGTATAAATGCATGATTCTCTACTAGGAAATAGACAAATACAAGATTCTCTATTTTATTTGAATAGAAGTTTCATACATATACATACAATAAACAATGTAGATCGTAAAGAGGAGGGGAAAAGCCAAAAAGCCAATCAGCCCCGCAAGCTGAAACGCGGGACCTCTTTCTGGATGCCGAGAAGCAATTTTATAGAACAGGATTTTCCAGGAGATACCAAGAATGAATGATAATGGACCACCCAAACAACCAATCCATTGAAGTGTCTCTAAATTCATGTTGGATCCTCCAATAGTGTAATTACTTTTTAGATACTCATGAAAACTACTAATCACATTAGAAAATTCAGCTAAATAATGGTAAAAGATATCATTTTTATCAGGTATTATTTTAGGATGATAGGCTTCATTATTTCTCTTTCTCCGGGTAAATAATCAATAATCGATCTTCTACTCGGATGATGGTTACTCCAAGTTCGAGTGCTAATGGAACTGCCATTTCGTGTAATGGGTGATAGACAGGGTCAAAGATCTTTCCATTTTTACCCATGTTCCAAGGACGGATGTCATTGAAGGGGGTTCCTAGTCTCCACGATCCATGGAGATATGATCTCAGAAATGTTGATGGATTGGAAAAAACCGCTGGATCTAAAAATCTTTGGCTCAACGGTTCAGCATGTTCTATAACTAGCCTACCATCTTGGTAGATAAACCGTGGTGCGAGGTCGTCCAGCTTCTTCAAACCCCTGGCTTGGACATCAAGGCTCTTTTGGCCTCACCATTTCCAAAACTTTGAAGCTGTGGGATCCACTTTTTTGACCCACAATTGAGTCCCTTCAACTTCAACAGATACTATAAGCGTCCCTTGCGATTTTTTCCATGCCATAGGCTCAATAGACTCAGATGTTTTGAGGGCCAACCGAACCACCGTTTCTGAGATTGCTTCTCTGGAAGCTATGTTTGTTCCACTCTTGACTAGTAATTTACCGCCCGCCGTCACAATCGACGTGATCAGAAACCAATCAGTAACAGCTAAAAACGCATGAAATGTCCCACGAAGATACTTACCATTTTCAAAAGAATGCATTGCTTCGCGACCAGAGCCCAAAAAGGGGATTAAACTCTCAACAAATCCTGGCTCACCTACTTTCCGGTTGTTGGCATTATCCATCAGCTTACGCTCAACCTCATTAATCGGGAACGGAGGGTCCGGCGGAAGCAATCCACTTGGGTCGGTCTTGTTCGTCGAGTTATTCCTCACATAGCGGACAAGGTTCACGTCCCCCGCGGCATAGGAGAGGGGGTCAAGGCTCGTCCAGCGGCCGAGGGGGGAATAGTCGCGGTGGCGGAAGTGGTACAGACCACTCGTGACATCGTACCGTCCACCTGATGCAGGTAGAACCAATCGTATGCACTGCCACCGGACCGAACATTCCACTCCGCATCCAGTAACATGCTTGGGTATCAACATGGTGGTGCAAGTTCAATTACCAACTGATGGTATTATGATCATTAGGGTTCAGCTAATAGCGCAGTGACTACAAGAGTTCAACAATGAAAAACACAGTAACTGCTGTAGGGCAAAGCCAGACAGAATATCTAACGAGGGGATGGGCTTCCCCTCCTGCCGCTTTCATACTCTGCTCTTGTGTACCACAACACGTTGGAAAACCGCTTGTCGCTTGTGAGAATGTCATGAACTTTCATCTGGAAATTGTCAAATGCTGTAGTGTTAGACAAACCGAGCAATCGAGATATAAGGGGCTTTTGTTCTTCAAACAAAAAAAGCCAAGCATTCCCTACCTGCAAGAGGCACCAGGCTCTGGAGTTATCGAAATCCGCATCAAACGCCCATCCGTAGTAGCTATGCTGATAAACTTCTGAACATATAACACCTCTCTCCTGCAACTTTTCGCGAATAGTCTTAGCGATAATACGTCCACCAGGAATAAGTAAATCTCCATATTCATTCCATTGAGCGTCGTCTGGGAAATCTGCGTCAAAGGTTACAAAATTCCGGCGTTCCATCATTATGGACCTCATTCTCCATCAGATCGAGTAAATAACCAATAACCGCCAGCTGCGCCGCCACTTATGATTACTACCCCGACCACTACTTTAGTTAGAGTAGGTGTGGCATACCACCAGCGGATCCATGTGCTGTATTTCTTCAGACCAAGTTGTCTGCCTCGCCAGGACCCGCCTATTGTACCTAGGAAACGCTGCTCCGTGAAAATCTGGATCAACCATGTAGTGCAACTCATAGAATCTTTCTCTGCTGATTTTCCCCGGTTTTAATACATTATAGGGGCTGTTAAGCAGCCAGTCTGGTAGTCCCCACCTGCATGCTATTCGTTGTGTAAATGGGAAGTGATGGCCCACCCCTGTGTAAGGTTGGGTCAGATACCACGCCTGCGTAGTTGTAAATCCCTGATTCCGAAAATACATGTATTCGTCAAATACCTCATCATATTTTGTACCTAACCTAGCCTTAGAGCCTGTCCAAAAACGTCGTTTGGCCTCTGGATTGAGGTATGAACCGAAAGCGATACCCCTCCGACCTGACCGATGCCCAATCCCAGCCGCTAACCCACCTGGGTGCCAAGCCCAAACCAGCAGGTCGCCCGCCGAAGTACAGCCGACGGGAAATCGTCAACGCCATCCTCTATCTGATCCGGGAGGGCTGTACCTGGCGGGCGTTGCCCCGGGACTTGCCGCCCTACCGGATCGTGTTCCACTCCTTCCGGGCATGGCAGAAGGACGGCACTTGGGAGAGAATCCACGCCGCCCTCCGGCAGCAGGTGCGGCGGGCTGCTGGCAAGAGCCGCCGACCGACCACGGGCATCGTGGACAGCCAGACAGTGAAGACGACCGAGCCGGGCGGCCCGCGGGGGTACGACGGGGGAAAAAGGTCCGCGGGCGGAAGCGGCACGTGGTGGTGGACACCCTGGGGCTGGTCTGGGGGCTGGTGGTCACTCCGGCCTCGGTTCCGGACTGGGACGGGGCGTGGGAGGTGATGCTCCGGGCCAAACTGGCTGCTACCCGGCTGACCCGGGTGTTTGCCGACTTGGCTGATGCGGCGATCGTGTTTTGGGCGGTGTGGTTGGTCCGGGTGGTGGTGTTGCTGGTCCGGAAGGCCGCTGGGCAGAAGGGGTTCGTAATGCAGTCGAAGCGTTGGGGGTGGAGCGGACGTTTGGTTGGCTCAACCGGTACCGTCGGCTGGCGAAGGATCAGGAGCGGGCGAGAGGGAGCAGCCCTGCGTTGGTGTCTGTGGTGATGATCCCTGTGCTGGTCCGCCGCCTCACACGCTAACCCCGCTTTTTGGACAGGCTCTCATAGTTGACGAATTCAGAGCCAACGGCCTTGCACCTATGGAACGGTATCCATAGGATGAGCCAGACCTCGAGGTTGATCCCATCAGTCCGGACTGAGAGCTTCATGATCCTTGTGTTTCTCGATTGGAAATCACAGGGACTCAAGTCCATCTAGGGACGATCAGTTTGGCTTCGACATAAACCGTTCAAACAAGGCTAGTGGGATGGCCAAGGAAGTTTGGCGATAATACTCGTGGTCCCCCATGATATCCATGGCCCAGATAACGGATGTGCGATACCAACCGACATCGCCTCGCAATAGGTAAGCTAATGCGGCATAGAGGTGGGAGATGGCAGTGCCGATGATGTTTCGCTCCTCATACCAAATACTTCGGGCCTTTTCCATCACGTCTGATCCTTCTGCTGGGACTTTGGCTTGAGATAGGTCGTCTAACCATCTCAACAGCTTCTCCCTGCTATCCTGCGGAGCTGCTTGGATGACAAGCGACCTAGCACATTCAATTGCCCACTCCAGGGCCAAGCTAGGCTGTACATTCTCCAAAGCAGACACCAACTTCGCTGACCAATGCAGGTTATGGGCGTGGTATTGCTCCAAGGCTTGTTGAGTCAGCATATCACTGCCCTCTGTTCAGAGTTTTTCCAACTGGAACTTCAATGAATACCGGAACCGCATATCCTATGCTGGGGTCATAATACCACCTAATCTTCCACAGTCTTACGATCTTTACTCCTGGCGTATCGGGCGCAATCCACCCGTGATACGGGCGTACATCTCCTGTGGGGTCAGGGCGCAAGCCTTGGGTGGGGACTTCGATTTCAGCGACGTATTTGGGAGTGGTACCTAGAGGGAGACTTCTCTGTATATGTGTCGATAATGCAACAGGATTGGTAATGTCAAATTCTTTCACCACGAACGTACCACCAGCCCCGGAAGGTGTGGGTACTCCAGTTTGATTATTGATCTCTCCTGGGCCTGGTCGGCTAAGATTGACTGGCTCTTCAGTTGCTGTAAAGACCCTTATGGTTTGAACCTTGGCCGAACCATGAGTGCGCTGTTACGCGGTCCCAAGACGACCAGAAAGGTATCTTCAGTTCCGCAGCGTTGCGCCCCAAAGCGAAGTAACGTGGTCCAAATCCAAACCCAACCACCATCGGTCCTGCCAAGTCGCCGACCCGACGGAACCGTTCGTGCCATTTCATCGTGTTCCAGTCATGGACGATCGTGTAAGCGTC
>ENA-ORXB01000572-ORXB01000572.1-sediment-metagenome-genome-assembly--contig:-NODE-572-length-67135-cov-20.243148_pt1 | contig 67135 bp, 55 predicted proteins | sample MGYA00237863_ERZ511475 | MGnify/ENA primary metagenome ERZ511475 (study PRJEB26305, sample SAMN06343858) | sediment metagenome | isolation source: hot spring sediment | place: Canada: British Columbia... | reverse complement strand
TGTGATACCATCGAAGCGTTTGGATATGTGACATTTCAAACTGGGAATTAAATGTGACTCGCCATTGGTAACAACAGTATATCGGAATATTTTTCATTTCGCAAGAACTTTCCTCCTGCAACAGGGGCGCTTCCGCCCCGCGGCGAATCGCTATGCACATATTCTGTGGAGAACGAAGGGCGGAAAGGGAACGATGCCGGATAGTGTGCTGGTAGACCTTGCTCAACAGGTGCTGGAGGTGCATTCGCACCCCACGAAGGTGTTGTTTGAGTTTTCCGAGCAGGAGATGCGCGAGGAACTGTTCCAGCGGCATGAGGCGGCGAAGGGCACGGTGCACGTGCTGAAGCTCTGCGACGTGGAAACGGTAGAGAACAACTGGCAAAGACTCAGGAAGTGGGCGGAACTGGCGCGAGAGATCGTGGAAAACTAAATCGTCCGCATCCAGAGTACTGCGTCTCCTTCAAAAGGCGACTCCAGTTCGCGTCGCGCACCACCCTGCACTGTCTTTCCCTGTTTCACGGTTCCCTCTACCGGGTGAATCCACCGTATGGTGAGAGGTTTGCGGGATGCCGACAGATTGACCTGCACCTTGCGCGTTTCCGGCAGGAATACCACGTACTCTCTGCCCTCGTGCGCCAGGCAGTAACCAGTGGAGGCGAGTTCGGGGCGGGGGACCATCGCTGCCATGTCCGTCTGCTCCGCAATCTGTCGGGTAAGCCCCATCGCCTTGCGCGCAGATTCCGCTCCCGGAATGTCGCCACGTGTGTCTCCCGTCAGCGCGGCGATGCGGTCCATGTAAATGGGATTATGTCCTCTGAGGAAGCTCTTCCATACCCAGAGGTAGTCACCACCTTCTCCCCAGAGATGGTCGGTGTCCAGAATCGAGACCTTTCGCCCATCGGCAACGCGCGGGTTCGAAAGCAGGTCTCTCCACTCACTTGCGCCGGGTGAGAACCATTCCGCAGGACTGCTCAGCATGCTGTCATTGCTCTCTCCGCCGTGACCGGTCAATCCCACCGGGTGCTGCAGAGGTTTCGTTTGCTCGTATTCGTGGATGAAATTCACCATAAACCAATCCCACTCGCGCGTGCCGCCTTCGTTGATAATCTCATACAGCACATTGTCGAACTCATTCACCGTGTCGATGACGTGACGGACGTACTCAAGCTGTATTTCCCGCACCGTTCGAAGCTGCCGGTGTTGCTGAAGAGTTACCGTCTCCTTGCCCGTACCGTCTCCGTCGATATCGCCGTCGACGCCGTTGACATTGTTGCCGCGTCGGAAGGGGTGTCTTTTCCACTCGTCGGGTACGGACACGTTGCCACCGACGAACAGCATCACCGATACATAGATGCCGCGCTGTCGGGCGAGCTGTACCCGTTCACGCAGGCGACGGAAGTATGCGGCATCACGCTGAGTCAGGTCAAAACGAGGCTTGCCATCGCTGGCATTGCCCGGTCCGGTGCGTCGCCAGGGGTGCGGGGTAATACGGGGGAATATCCAGGCTCCTGTCGATTGCCACGACCAGAGGCGAATGAAGTTGTGATGGTGCTGTACCAAAAAGTCGAGATACGCGCTAAAATCAAACGGTTTGGGTGGATCCGCAGTCCCCATATCCTGAAGGTTCATCCATGTGTGGGAACCGGTCAGGTAGATTGCCCGACCGCGTGCATTGGCAAAATAGCGCGGGTTGCGCGGATGAGGACGCAATGGACCCATCGGTGTGCTGTGGTCTGCAGGCATCTCTTTTCTCTAATCGCTCCGTCGTCGGAGGTATCCGCAGGATTAGACGATTGCAGGACACAGGGTGTTACCACCACATGTGCTGAAATGGTCTGTGTGTGGGCACTGGATACCTGCAGCAATCGCTCGTTGGGGCACACAGTGAGGCGGTCTATAAAGCCTCCCTGACCCGACTTGACAGCAGGGGCAGAAACATGTTACCATAAAGTCGCAAGGCGCCCTCGTAGCTCAGTGGACAGAGCGCCTCCGTCCTAAGGAGGGCGTCGGGGGTTCGAATCCCTCCGAGGGCGCCATCTTCATTTACTCCGCGTACATTGCCACCCTTGCTTTCTGGAAAGTCGCGCCGGGCGGGGGCAATCGCCTGACTGCTTCATCGTAGTTCACAATGTACTCCCACCAGTTGTTGTAGAAGCCGTCGGTGACGCCCGGAGCCTTTGGAATGCGCTCCATCCACCACTTGTGGTGGCGCACGATGGCGGGCACGCCCGGCAGTGAACCCCAGTCCTTATTGCTCATCAGCTTCTTCTTGCGTGGAAGGTGGGGATAGGTCAGCCAGTCGTCCGCATAGCTCCAGACAGGGGTGGGATTATCCCAGTCGTAGTCACTGCGGGAGTTGGGGGCGTAATGCACACTGCCCACCTCCGACTCGCCGGGGAAATCTTTGTCCACGCGGGTAAAGCGGTTCCAGATGTTATCGCCGTTGCGCTTGTGGTCCCAGATGCCCTTGCCCACCGTCAGCGATAGTACGCTCTCGATGCGGTGGCAGTAGCTCTCCAGCATCTCGCCTTCACCGCGCTCGTAGTTCCAGCCCATAATCCACAGCGTCTTGCCCACGTCGGGAATGTCGTAGGGTCGGTAGAACCACGGATTGTCGGTCTGGTAGGGGATGCGGTCGCCCGGCGTTTTCCAGTGGAATTCATCCCAGTCGAAATAGGGTGCACCCCACAGCCAGATTTCACTCACGTTCTTGCTGCGGATTTTGCGGTACAGGTCAAACTGGTCAAACATGCGTTTGAAGCTGGTCATGCCCGGCACGTGTTTATTGCGGTCTTTTTCCCACACCTCCAGGAACTGCTCTTCCGTGTAGGCGAAACCGGTGCGCTTGGTCGGGAAGCCATCGTACTCTATCGTTTCCACCACGCGATAGTTGACGTAACCGCCGCTGGTTTCACGGGCGTCATCGATCATCGCTTGCGTGAGTTTGCGGGGGTCATGCCACTTCATGTACTGCGTCAGCTTCTGGTTGCCGCGCGTGCGCAGTACAGGGTCGTAGATAATCACTATCACGTTGAACGTTTTCGGTCGTAGTCTGGGCTGATTCTTCTGAAACACTATCGGATACCTCCTCCTGTCGCGATGCGAGAGAACCCCACTTCATTATAACGGAGTTTCCCCCGACAGGGGGTAGCAAACAGCCTGCAAAACCTGATATAATGCACCGGAGACGCACAGCGGCGGTGCAGATGAACATCTTTCCTCTCGCAGGGAACGAGCCCGTGTCTTTTGCAAACTGCCGTACCGGTTGCCTCCGCACCTGTGCCTTTCCGTAGCTGAACCCCGGAGAGGGAGGAACCAGTAATGAGAACTGAAGAAACGCTGGCTCAGATGGTTTTGGAGCAGGCGCCGGAGGCTATACTGATAACCACTGCCGACCGGAACCCACCCGGTCCCACCATTGTATACGTCAACCCCGCTTTCACCCGTTTGACCGGCTACTCTTTGGAGGAGGTCGTGGGGCGCAGTCCACAGATTCTGGAGGGACCGAACACACGACGTTCTCTGCTGAGTGAACTGGAAAAGATGGCATCGAGGGGAAAAACCGTCACCTGGCGTGCTGTCCACTACCGCAAAGAGGGCGAAGAGTTCCAGATGGAAGCCTCCGTTGCTCCCCTGCGCGATGCCTCCGGGCCGGTAACACATTACATCTTCATCCTGCGAGATGTGACCGAGCAGTGGAGAATGGAAGAGGCCCTGAAACAGAACGAGCGCTTGTTGCAGCACATCTCGGATGCGTTACCGGCGGTGTTGTTCATCTACAGCCTCGAACAGGAGCGGCTGGTCTACGCGAGTCGCGAGTCGCTGGCCATTACGGGATACCTGCCGGGCGAATTGACCGGCGGGGATCTGGCGCCGGAAGAGCTGCTTCACCCGGATGACCGCCCCCTGGTTCGGCAAGAGATGCGAAAACTGCGCAACGCCTCCGAGGGGTTCATGGTGGAGGTGGAGTGCCGCATCCAGCACCAGACAGGCGACTGGAAGTGGATCTTGCTGCGCACCACCGTTTTTGACAGATTCCCCGACGGCAGCGCAAGGCAACTGCTTGGCGTGGCGTTGGATGTCACCGAATCGCGACGGCTGCGCGAGCAGCTGATACAGTCCTCCAAACTGGAAAGCCTGGGCAAGCTGGCGGGAGGCGTCGCCCACGATTTCAACAACCTGCTGACGGTCATCCAGAGCTATGCCGAAATGGCGCAATCCACTGTGTCGGAGGGGGATCCGGCACACGCATACATCGAGCAAATACTGAAAGCCTCGGAACAGGCGAGCAACCTCACCAACCAGATGCTGGCTTTCGCCCGGCGGCGGATTATCTCCCCGCGGGTGTTCAATCTGAACGAACTGGTGCGCGAAGCGGAAACTTTCCTGCAACGCCTGCTTCCTGAGAACATCCGGTTGGAGACGGTGTTGCAGCCGGAACTGTGGCATGTCTATGCTGACCCTACCCAGATAGAGCAGGTGCTGTTGAATCTGGCAATTAACGCGCGGGATGCCATGCCCGAGGGCGGGGTGTTAACCGTCGAGACGGCGAACGTCACTCTGGACGAAGCGTACAGTGCTCGCCACGCGGAGGTGCAGGCAGGCGAGTACGTGCTGCTCGCAGTCAGCGACACCGGCATCGGCATGGACGAGCGCACCCTTGCCCGCCTGTTCGAGCCCTTTTTCACCACGAAAGAGACCGGCAAGGGAACCGGGCTGGGGTTGTCCACCTGTTACGGGATTGTCAAACAGGCGGGGGGCAGTATCTGGGTATACAGCGAGCCGGGTAAAGGCACCACTTTCAAGGTGTATCTGCCGCGCACGCAGGAAACTGCGGCAGGCTTGCCCGAACGCCCCATGCGCAGGAGAGTCATCGGTGGCCACGAAACCGTTCTGGTGGTGGAAGATAACGATGCCGTGCGGGATGTCGCGGTGGCGGCTCTGGAGGCACATGGGTATCGCGTGCTGCAAGCCGCGAACGGTGCGGATGCACTGCGACTGGTGGAAAGCTTGGAAGAGCCTGTCCATCTCCTGCTAACCGATGTGGTGATGCCCGGAATGAGCGGCGCGGCGCTGGCTCAAAGCTTGCAGGAGCGATACCCACATCTGAAGGTGCTATACACCTCCGGCTACACCCAGAACGTGATTGTGCATCACGGTGTGCTGGAGGAAGGCATCGCTTTCTTGCCGAAGCCGTATCGCCCCGCCGACCTTGCCCATCGGGTGCGCGAGGTACTGGATTCTGCATAACAGGAGGGGACTATGCCGGAGTTCCGCTACCTGTGGGCACAGGCATTAACCCGTTTTAACCCGGCAGACCGCGCAAGGGTACAGAACATCCGCCTTGCCGTCCAAAAGCTGGACGGCAGGGTTATCTTGCCGGGCGCCGTCTTTTCTTTTAATCAGGCGGTGGGTTCGCGTCAGGCGCCCGATGCTGGTTTCGAAGCGGCTCCGGTCTTTACAGACAAAGGGCGCGTGCGCGCGTTAGGAGGGGGCGTCTGCCAGGTATCCAGTACGCTGTACGCTGCGGCGCTGCTGACCGACCTGCAGGTGATAGAGAGACATGCACACGCCATGCCTGTGCCGTATTTGGAGCCCGGTCTGGACGCAACGGTCAGCAGCGTTCTGGACCTTAAGGTGAAAAACCCCCATCTCTTCGCAGTGCAGATTCGCGCCAGCGTGGAGGAGCGGCGGTTGCAGGTGGAGCTTTGGGGTGAAAAACCGCCGTCCACCCGGGTGCGCCTTTCACGCTTTGCCAGCCGCTGTGTGCGTGATAGGATGCCCGCCCTGCAGGTAACAGTGTGGCGTGTCTACCCAAACGGCCGCCGCGAGAAGATGTCGGAAGACGTGTACTATTTGGGCAGGTAGGGGCGTGCAGGGGCAACCCCCTGTGGTTGCCCCTGCAGGGTTATTTGTCCTCCGCGCGGATACCCATTCCCCTGCGGTCAGGGTAGGGCGGGCGTTTGGGCGGAATATATGGGTTGCGCTTCAGTTCATCCAGCATCAGCTGGATGGCGGCATCCAGCTGGGGGTCCTCGCCGTTCACCATCAGCGCAGGGTCATCGATGACCTCGATATCGGGTTCTACCCCATGCCCTTCGATACCCCAGGTGCCGTCCTTCTCATAGAACGCGAAGGTGGGGGCGGAAGTATATCCGCCGTCAATCAGGCGTGGGTTGCCGGAGATGCCTATCAGCCCTCCCCACGTGCGCGTGCCGATGAGCTTGCCCAACTTAGCCTGTCGGAAGTAGTAGGGGAAGGCATCGCCGCCCGAGCCTGCCAGACCGTTAATCAGCATGCACTTGGGACCGAAGTGCGCATCGGGTGGCCAGGGCCAGTCGTTTCCGTCGCGACGCGCCCAGTAGTTGGTCAACGGACGGTTCAGCAGTTCGATGAAGCGAGTGGGTATCTGACCACCGCCGTTCCACCGCTCGTCGATAATGAGCGCGTCCTTACCGATTTGCCCGAAGAATTGGCGCACCAGCTCGTTTTGTCCGTCGGTTCCGGTGTTGGGTACGTAGATATAGCCCACCCGCCCGTCCGTCTTTTGTTCCACGTAGGCGCGCTTGCTTTCCACCCACGCGCGGTAGCGCAGGTTGCTGTCGCTGCTCAGCAGGCGCACTGCTACCTCTCGGGCGTTCGAATCTATCACCGGCTGGTCGTTCACGGTGATGGTGACCACACGGTCTGCCATCCCCTGAAAAGCCGCCCAGGGGTCTTTGCTGGTGTCTATCGGCACACCGTTGACCGCCAGCAGGTAGTCGCCCTCTTTCACTTTCACGCCCGGCTCGCTCAGGGGTGCGCGTGCATCCGAATCCCACGGCGCACCCTGATAGATTTTGCTGATGCGGTATGCGCCACGATGCAGCTCGAAATCGCACCCCAGCAAACCAACCGATACCGAGGGAGCCTGCTCGGTGTCGCCGCCCATGTAGTAGGCATGACCGACATTCAACTCGGCAATCATCTCGCCGATGACGAAGCTCACGTCCTCGCGGCTGACGCAGTCTTCCAGCATCGGCATATAGTGGTCGCGCATGGCTTTCCAGTTCACGCCGTGCATGTTGGGGTCGTAGAAGAAGTCGCGCTGGATGCGCCAGGCGTCGGTAAATATCTGCTTCCACTCGGCGCGAGGGTCGATCATCACGTTCATCCCACTGGTGACCACAGCGTCGCCAGATGCTCCGGGTGCAGCATCCTGAATACTCGCCGCGTTGCCGCGAATCACCAGCAGCTTCTTACCATCGGCGGAGATATCGAAGGAACTCGCCCCGCTGGCGACGACCTTCTCTTCCCGCTTCTCATCGTTGAGGTCGAACAGCTTGATGGCGGGCGGTTCTTCGCTGCCGGCGACGGGCATCCGCACGAAAATCAGCTGCCCGCGGTCGTTCACCGCCAGCCTGCCGAATCGCCCGGGTTTGACCGGCAGCTGGATGGCACGCGCCTCGAAGCCCGCAACGTCGATGTGCACCTTCCCATCGGGTTTGGCAGGCGGTGCGCCCTCTGGCTTTGCAGGCTGGGCGGGTGCTGCAGGCGCTCCTCCAACCTTCTCCGCCCTCAGCTGCAGTTTCTCCCCGGTGGGGGCGGTCACCGTGCCTTCCAGGGTGTTACCCGTAATCTTTGCGTTCAGGTTCAGTACGGTGCCATCGGGCAGGGTGACGACCAGCGCCAGTTCCTTTGTGTTCGGGTTATAGGTTCCGTTCACCGATGCGCTGCCCATCGGGCTTTCCACCGTGCCGGTCACCGTGTTATTGGGTTGCAGCTGAAGCTTCGCTCTGATGCTGAGGCTACCGCCCGGTATCATGCTTCCCGATACCGTTCCGCTCCATTCGCCGCTCACCTCGTCTGTCGGCTGGGCGGGAGCAGCGGGTTTCTCCTCGCGCTTTTCGGGTTGCCCCTCTTTCGGCTGTTCTTTGCCTTTCTCACCCCATTTCTCCTCATCGGTTTTGGGCAGGAAAGGTGAGGTCATGTCTGCCCGCAGAGGCACCGCCAGCAGAACCTGCGTGCCCGCGTATATCCACGTGGTGCCCAGGTCCTCGTAGAACGGGCGGAAGTGGCGATGGCTTACGAAGTACAGGTAGTCGCCCTTGCGGTCAAACACGGGCGAGCTGTCATTGAACATACCGCTGGTGACCTGCACCTTTTGCTCGGTATCCACGTTGTACAGCCATATCTCGGAACTGCGGCTGCGCTCTCCGGTTTTGGCGTAGGCTATCCATTGACTGTCAGATGACCAGCTGGGCGACGGGGCTACCGCCCACGGGTCTTTGTCTACCAGCCTCACCCGACCGCTATCCATACCGTAGATGTACAGCGCGCCCGTCTTGTCGGAGAAGGCGATGAACTTCGAATTGGGTGACCAGACGGGGTTGTAGCGGAAGCACGCGCCGTCGGTAGTTAGCCGTTTGGGCTCGCCTTTGCCGTCGGACTGCATGATATACAGCTCGTATTCGCCGGTGGCATCGGAGAAGTAGGCAATCCACTGTCCGTCCGGGCTCCAGGCGGGGTCGCGTTCTGCCACGCCACTGGTGCGGGTGAGATTGCGTGGAGAGCCGTTTTTGGCGGGAAGTGTCCAGATGTCGCCGCGCGCCTCCACCACCGCACGCTTGCCGGTTGGTGAGATGCCCCAGCCGAAGATGAAGCGGCTGGCGTCCACCGCCCGAGGGCGCAGCGTGGGGCGGGCGCCCGGAATCTGCACCTGAACCGGTTGCGCCTTGCGCGTGGCAAGGTTCAGCAGATACAGGTGGGAACCCTGCTGGAAGACGATTTCGCCCTCGCCTCTGTCTCCCGGTCCGATAGAAGGCCACTTCACATCGAAATCTTTAAAGCGGGTAATCTGTTCGCGCTTGCCGGTGCGGGTGTCGTATACCCAGATGTTCAGGCGGTGTTCCGGTCCGGCGTCGGACAGGTAGTACACCTTTTCGCCATGCCACATGGGCAGGGTATCGGTACCCTCCCAGTCGGTGATGCGTCTGGACTGTTTGGTGCGCAGGTTGAACAGCCAGATATCGGTTGCCATACCGCCGCGATAGCGCTTCCACGTCGCGTTGTCAGTGGAATGCGGAGTATAAGCAAGCCATACCCCGTCGCTGCTCAGGCTACCGTTCACCCCATAGGGAATCGGCAGTTTCTCGGGCAGACCACCTTTCACGGAGGTGGTATACATCTTCATACCCGGTCCGAAACCGCTCAGGTTGGATGCCGAGAAAATCAATCTGTTGCCGTCGGGCGTCCACTCGCTCAGCCACTCGAAGGACGGGTGATGGGTTACCCGATAGGGAATGCCTCCCTCTACCGGCACCGTGTAGATGTCGCGGTTGCCGTCGTAGTTGCCCACGAAAGCAACGGTTTTGCCGTCCGGGCTGAAGCGTGGGAAGGATTCCTGCCCCGGCGGATTTGCCAGAGGCACAGCCAGTCCGCCCGACTTCGGCACCAGCCACAGGTCGTTGGCGTAGACGAAGACAATGTGCGTTGCGCTCACATCGGGGTAGCGCAGCATACCAGGGTGGGGAATAGTGGTCTCCTGTGCAACGGTTCCCCGGCTCACCATCAGGCACAACCACACCCCAATCGCCGTCAGCCATACAGTGGTTCTGCTTTCCATACTCCTCTCCTGTTTGAACACGTGGTGACGTTTATTTCGCTGTTTGGCTGCATCTTTACTGCGAAAGCGCAGACGTCATACTCAGACACCGTGGCAGGAGATAAGGTTTCGGAGGGCGAGACAGGCAGGACACCGTCCCTTTCGTGCCCAACTGGATAACCACACAGATGCTGACACGAAGGGGGAACGGCAATGGCGCAACGCACCTGCACCTACGTGGTGCCCGGCTTTCATTCCGATGTGGTGTGGCTGGAGGACCAGCGCGATTACGCAGTGAGCCTGCTGGGCGATATGCACCAGAACCTGCAGATTCTGCGTGTGGACCCGCACTACGGCGTTTTTTTGCATGAGTTGACCTACCTGAAACCCTATTTAGACACACACCCGGAAGCATTGCCCGAAGTGCGCCGCTGGATACAGGAGGGGCGCATCGGCACGGGCGGCTCGCACAGCCAGCCCACCGAGACGGTCATCGGCGGCGAGGGCATCGTGCGCAACATCCTGTACGGACGCTGGTACCACGAGGGCGTGCTGGGCGACCAGCCGTGGATATACATGCCCTGGGACGTGTTCGGACACACGGCGCAACTGGGGCAGATTCTGCGTAAGTCGCGCTTTCGAGGGTGCATTTGGAGTAAAGACATTCGCGGTGCGCTGGCGGTGTTCTGGCATCTCGCGCTGGACGGCGAGCCGCTGCTGTTCAAACGCATGGGCTACTGGTTTCCCAGCAGCGACCCCGATACCTTCCTGAAGGCAATAAACGACTTCTTTCAGGAGATGCGCTCGCTGGGCTTCACCGCCGACTGCCGTCTGGACTGCGTGGACTTCAAGCCGCCCACCGCGTGGATTGCCGGACGTTGCGACGAGCTGGCGCGGCGCGAACACGCCGTCCTCATCAGCGGCATCGGACATGAGCAGTGGTTCGAACACGCCTTCCACCAGCATGAGGAGCGCACTGTCTCCATACCCGTCACTGCCCGCGATTATGAGTGGCACCATCAGGGCACGGGGCTGTCGCGCATCGAGCTGAAAATCGCCAACCGTCTGGCGGAACAGAGCCTGCAGCAGGCAGAGTTTTTTGCTACCGTTGCCCACCTGCTGGGCGCGGAATATCCCGACAAAGCACTGGACAAGGCGTGGCGGCAAATCCTGTTCAACCAGCATCACGATGGCATCGCGGGGCCGTCCTGCGACCGCGCTTTTCTGGACATGATGGCGGGCTTCCGCGAGGCGCTGGAGCTGGCGCACGACGTGCGCACCCGCAGCCTGCGCTACATCTGCGACCAGACCGACACCGCCTACACCGCCCCGCCGCCTACTGTCATCGCGTTACAGGTGCATAACGCGCTGAACTGGAGCCGCACTGACGCCGTGCGGGTGACCCTGCGCTTCCCCAAACCGGTCAGCGGATTCCGCATCGAGGACTCGCAGGGCAACAGCGTGCCCTGCCAGCTGGAATCGCCCATCCCGCCGCGCCTGCCCCTGCGTGAGGCGGAGGTGACCCTGCTGGCGAAGGACATCCCGCCGATGGGTTTTCGCACCTACCGCGTGGTGGAGACCGATGTCCTGCCTCCCGCGCCCCAGCTAATCCCCGGCTACACTATCGAGAACGAGTACTTCCGCGTCACCGCCGACCCGCAGCTGGGGGGTGGACTGAGCAGTATCGTCGACAAGCTGGCGGAGCGCGAGGTGCTCAACCTGCAGGCAGGACCGGGCAATGAAATCGTCGCGCTGCTGGAGAAGGCGGACCGCGCGGAACCCGCCTGGGAGTGCTACACGCTGGGACCGAAGTGGTTCTCCCGCGACTACGCGGCAACGGTACAGGCGTTTCAGGGACCTGTGCAATCGCGGCTGGTGATTCGCGGCGAGATGCGTTCCTGCGAGCGCGAGCAGGTGGTGACTTTAACGCAGGGCGTGCGTCGGATCGACTTCGCCACCCAGTTGCAACGATACCGCGGCGAGAACGAACTGTTCGTGGTGACCTTCCCCGTGAACGTGCAAAACGCGGAGCCGGTGTTCGAAGAGCGGTTCGGAGCCATCACCAAGCGCAAGAGCAAGGGCAAGCTGGACTTCCGCTTCCACCAGTGGCGCAACTACTCGGAGTGCGGCGCGCGGCACGCCTGCCAGTGGGTAGACCTGTCAGGCGCAGCATGGGTGCGCTTCACCGATGACCAGCAACGTCCGTTCGGCATGTGCCATTTGGTGACCTCGCACCATCCCGCCAGCGTGCAGGCGGCATACATCCTGCAACGTGCGCTGATTCGTAAGGGCATCCCCTGCACTCCCGTCTATGACGACTTCGACGCACCACGCCGACTGCAGCTGCCGGTGGAAGACACCATTCTGCCCTTCCCCAACAATCCCAACGAAGACCTGTCGCTCGGCATGTCTTTCCGGGTACTTATCAGCATGAACGGGGACAACACCATGCTGGCTGACCTGCTGGGACACCTGCCCAAAGCGCAAGCCGACCGCCTGCGGGCGATTCTTCAGGAAGAGCAGGGCATCGCGCTGGTGGAAGACACCTTCATGCCCAACGGCTGGCAGCCGTTGCCTGTGCTGGTGATTGCCGCGAAGGAGGCGGCTGCCTTGCAGGCGATGGTGCAGCAACTCGCGGCGCAGCTGGAAGAGACCGCCTGCATCGCCCTGCCGACCAGCGCGAATCTGGTGGAACGCCCCCTGCCCGCCGACGACTACGGTGTCGCGCTGGTGAACACCGGCAACGTGTTGAACTCGGTAGAGAACGACCACACGATGGTGCTGTTCCTGATGCACACCGCCGCGTGGGGAGGCACCCCTTGGGGGCAGCCCGACCGCCTGCCCTTTGTGTTCATCCCCGAACACAAAACACACCTCTTCCGCTACAGCCTGTATCCGCATCGGGGCAGCTGGCGTGAGGCGCAGGTGGCGAGAGTCGGCTGGGAGGTGGATAACCCGCTGCAGACGGTGCAGGGCATGTTGCACGGGGGCGCGCTGCCACTGGACTACTCCTTCCTGCAGGCGGATGCCGCACACGCCGTACTCACCGCGTTGAAACCAGCAGACAACCCGACGGGACGGTTCGAATCGCATCCTGTCGATGCCGAAAGCAAGGGGATTATCGCGCGGCTATACGACCCAACTGGCTTTGGCGATATCGTTTACCTGCGCTGGCACACGGGTATCGAGAGTGCGCATCAGGCTAATCTGCTGGAGGAACCGCTGCAGTCGCTGGAAGTGCAGCAGGATGCCGTGTCGTTCAGGCTGGACAGCTTCGCCGTCGAGACCTTCCTGCTGAAGCCAAAACCGTTCACGCCAAAGGGCGGACGGCGCGTGCTGGGAGCCACCGCCGAACCGGTGCAACCCGTCTACGTACGCTACTGGCAGCACAATCTGGGCGCAGATCCCATTGGATACCTGCCGGTGGCAGTGAGCTTGCGTGGTGAGGTGAAAACGGGCATCCACATCGCGCAGGGCGGTGTGACCATCAACACGCTGGAGGTTGGCGTGGTGAACAACCTGCGCGACCGCAACGCCACAGGGACGGTGCGCCTCATCGTTCCTGAAGGCTGGCATACCGTGCCTGCCGAAATACCGTTCGACCTGCCCGCCGGCGAGTCGCAAATATGGAAAGTCCTGCTCTGCTTCGACACGCCGCGACGCACCGGAGTGGTGCGCGCGCAGCTGGAGTGGGACGGGCAGACTTACGAAGATGTGCTGGAGGTCGGACGTGAATATTTCCCCGAGTGGGAGATGGACGTGGAACGCCATGCGCTGGTGGTGCGCCTGCGCAACGGCACGGACGACCTGATTCAGGGCGCGGTGCAGGTTATCACGCCGCTGGAGACGTGGGGCGATGCCGCAGGCATGTATCGCCTGACCGCCGGGAGTAAACACACACAGGGATTCCGGTTACAACCCGATGAGCGGGCAGAGATACGCTTCGAAGGCGAACCACCGCCCGGACGCGGATTCATCATCGTGAAGGTGATGGCGCACGGCAGGGTAGATTACCGGATGGTGTAGGAAGTCGAGGAGGAATCGGTCTGTTCATTTATCTTGCCGCTATCTAAGTTGGAGCACTAAAGACTGTCAAAATATGCAGTAAAAATTTTCCCAAGGAAGGACATAATAGGGTCGAAAGCCTTTGTGCAGGTGGACTACATACCTGTCGAAGTCAGGCTTTCTCAGTGCATTTTTGTCCTGCTGGACAAAGTGAAGCATCTCAGAGATTATTCATTGCGTTTAGGAGGCTTCTAGGGAAATGGTAATCAACCAAGAATATCGCCCTGAGTCGTATTTTGAACTGCCTCTGCGCGACCAGGTGATGCGAAATCTGGGAAGCTCAGTTCTTCGCCTGCAGATTGCGTCGGAGATAGACAGGTTATTACGGGAAAACCAGCTTGAATATGCGCTTGAACTGGTAATGAATGCAGCCATGAAGGAGCCACAACTTGAACAGGTGCATCCTGCCTTTATGGGAGGGATGTACTTGCCTGAGCTTGAGCCAGGCGAGGTAGAGGTTGCACGTATTATATTGCATTCTACCACCAGTGATACCTATGCGGTATATGCTAAACCGCAGGGTGCATCCGTCCGTTTGCGTCTCGTGGATGAGTACGGAGGAGAATGTCTGTTGGGTGAGGTGGAACAGCTTGTTGAGCAACCCATGACGCAACGAGAAATAGTAGATTGGGTTATTGCCTGCTGCGCGCTGGACGAACTGGCGTTTCAATTTGATGGAGATGTGGAAGCGACTCTGCAGTTCATCTCGGCGACCTCGCCAGTCTATCCACAATTTGAAGCTCTGCTCAAACGGCGGTTACAAGATATAATCACGCAAGCCTGATCGCGTACACTGGTTCAGACATCACACCCCCGTCCTCACCTCCTTGTGATGAGCATCAGACACGTGTATAATGACCTTTGCAACCATTCGGCGAGAAAGGTTTTGGACCGATGAGGCGAGTTCTGGTCACCGAAGGGGCGTGGGTTCATCATCGTCAAGGTGATGGCGCATGGCAGAGTGGACTACCAGATGATTTAGCAGGGCAATGTGACAGGGGCAGAGGTAGACAAACCGTGGACTGCCTCTGCGTGGCACTATCGAACAGGCACCGCCTGTTTGAAACGGGCGAGGGTAAACTCCGGCTCTATTCGCCCGGACTTACCTGTTATCAGGCGCAGACGAATGGTTTCTACCTCTACCTGCACGAAACGCTCGCAGTTCACCTTTTCCTGTTCACTCAAGCGCCGGCGAAATGCGGTGAGCGACTCGCTGGGCTTGCTCAACCACAGTCCATGAAGACCGTCGATGGAGCCGAAGCGTGCCTTATCACACGCCCAGTGCTGCGTCACTTCGCGCGTTGCCTGCAGTCGCACCGCCTCACGCGGTAGCAAATCGGCGAGGGCGAACGGGAAAAATGGCGGAGAAACGTCTATCAGGGGCAGGTTCCCTACTTGCGCGAACTCGTTAACGGTGACCGGCTGTCCGGAAAGCACCCGCAGCTGCGCCGCCGGAGGCAACGCCATCAGCAACCGCCACAGTCCGACGGCTGTTCCCTCCGCATACAGCAGGTCCGAGATGTTGGCATAGACCACGGCGCGATAGTCGCCCTCACGCCCAAAACGGTCGCATTCCTTGCTTGCCCATAAGCCCAGCGCGCGCCGCTGTATGGGAGGCAGTTGATACATCTCGCGCAGGCTCTGCACGCGCAGTCCAAACCACTCGCCGCTGTGCAGCCACCGGCGAATCTGAGAGGCGGGCACGTCACAGAGACGGTGCTCGTAGCGACGGCGTGCAGCGAAAATCAGGGTGTTCCCAGTCCTTCGGATGTCGTAAAGTGCTGGAGACAGGATGATTTGCAGCACCTCCTGCGCATTGCGTCCTGCGCCGGAAGGATACGTGAAGTGCATCGACAGGGGGTAGTACTCCGCCACCACATTAATGGCTACCATCACGGACAGGCGGTGGATGGCTTGGGCAACTGTGAGATGTTTGGGAGGCGTGCCCTCCTCGGGCAGTGTGCGGTGCAATTCGTCCTGGCGCAGGACGGTGCGGATATCGGTGGTGTCATACCAGCGTGGGGAGCTGCTCTGCGGGTCAGGGGGAAGCAGGAGATTTGTTCCGTAGCTGCCCCCGCTGCCGTTCCCTGCCCGATAGCGGATGCTCACATGCAGCTGGGAATACCAGGGTTGATACTGCCAGCGCACCAGCGCGACCTGTCCCTGTACGGCTCCAGGCATGCTTGACGGCGTAGGAGAAGCTGCTGTGAACAGATTCTGCTGCTGCGTGCTGAGTCGGTCGCCACTGAAGTAAACGTCCTCGCCCTGCACCAGCCGACGAATGACCTGCGGGGTTAACAGCATGGCTGCCGCACGCAGTTTGGGCCGAATGACCAAGGAGCTTGCGTACTGTTGCACAAGGTCATCCCTTCTGTCGGCAGGCGGGAAAAGGTCTGCTCCTGTTTCGCCCTTCTCGACGCGGCGTTGTGCCTCGGCGAGCGCCTGGGGAAGCGCGCGCTCAAGAATCTGCACTCGCCGTTCGAACGACTCGCGCTCGCGCTGTGTCTGTGCAGGAGTCTGATAGATTTCGTAGGCAGGAGGCTGCCCCTCTTTGCCGGGCAACACGCGCCAGCTCAGGTCAAATGCGGCGGCAAGCGATGCCATCAGTTCCGCCAGCGGCAGGTTCTCTACACGCACCACCGTTCGCCACTGTGCTGTCCGCTGGCTGGCGCGCAAAGAGACGCCCGTTTGCCCGGAGAGGCGTTTGAGCAGGTCGGCAAGAGGCGTTCCCAAAGCAGTGCAGGTGACCGGCTGGCGTAGCCGCGCGTCGGTGCTGAACTGCGGCAGCCGGTAGTCGTGCAGCGGCTCCGCCTGCTGCGCTGCGCCGGCACGGGAGAAACCGGCAATGATACAGACCAGCAGTGCAATCCATCTCAGAGCGTGCATCGGTCGCCTCCTCACTTACGGGAGTGGTGCATAGCCGTGCTGCCAGAGCAGGGCGTTTTCCATCAGTGCCAGCACAAAGGTTTGCTCAAACTGAAAGTGCTCGAACGCCGCGTGGTACGTCTGCGTTTCAGGATCGTCCCGCACCCGCCGAAGCCCTTCTCGCTCGCCCGGGTCTTTCAGAAAAGCCTCTGGAAGCGGTTCCTCGTATGGCGGGCGAATCGTTTTAAAGCGAGCGCGCGCCTCCCGCGCGGCGTCCCGATTCGGTTTCTCCTCAAGGCGGAACATCTCCTCGCCGACCTCCTTAAGGGTGTATCCGCTAAACTCCAGACGGGTAAAACGGTTCTCCTCCCAGCCTTCCACCGTGTGGAGCAGCGGTTTGCCCTGCCACTGCGTGTAGGTTTTCACAACACGCCGCGCAGGCAGGCGCAGCTTCGTGCGGGTGACGAAGTAATAGAAGTTCTCAGGCTTGCCTGGCGGCGTGCCATAGCCCTGCATCACTCTCTGATGAAGAAAACCCTCTTTCACTATCGTGACCATTTGCTTTGGCAAACCGCGCGAGTCTGCGTGCTGCAGCTTCGTCTGCCAGACCTGCCTGCCATGGTAGTCCAGTCCCTCTACGGCGGCAGGAACTGTCGCAGTGCCACTCCACCTTCCACGAATCTGGTGGGTGACATGGGGGTAGGGACAAAGCACGGGTGTTTGGAGCTGCAGGCGAAAAGCAGCTGCCTTTTTCGGTTTTAGCGACGATAGCTGTTGCGCCAGCAAACGGGCACTGGCACAGTAGCGGTAGAACAGGTCTGACTTGTTCACCGTGAAGTAGAAGTCGGTGTAAGGCACATAACAGGATATAAGGTGATGATATATCTACTGGGGTGCTAGGTCGCTTTTGTACCGCTTGAACCAGAAGTGGTCGCCATTGAGAATCAACAGGTAGCGCAAATAGTCCTCGTCCTTGTCCTTTGCGTAGGGAGGGTTCGCATGGTGTCCGGCAAAAACCGTGGATTGCTGTACCTCCGCACGCAGTGTCCCTTCGTCCCCCAGAAGAATCAGCCACTTCCTCATAGCGTGACGTGACCTGCCGTCTGGCTCGAACGCCGTCTGTATCACACGGAAAGAGAGCGTTTTCACGATCCACCTCCATGTAGACGAAGGATACGGCTGCCGGCAGAGGCAGCCGTACCCATAGATTCGCGGTCAGCGATTGTATCCCTCTGCTCTGATGCTCGCGGTGGTCTCCACCGTCTCAACGAGCAAGTTCAGTCCGGTACGGGAACACTCGGCGACCGCTTTGCTAATCCGTGTTAACTGGATGGGCCGCCGTCCCAATTCGGCACATCAGCGAGCAGGTAATCGTTGTTGACCGGGGTATACTGTGTACCCCAGGCCGCGTCTCGAACCTTAGTATACTCCAGGTACGCACCATTGTGGGAGGTTACCGCCACTTTTCCATAGGACTCGTACTTTTGGGTGAGCGAACCGTATACAAAGGTTAACTGGGCGGAGGCGTAGTGGCGAAGCCGTCCATAAATCCGGACGGAGTTGTAGTTGCCAAGAGACGTAATTCTTCCCGTCTGTGAGGCCGTGATGACATACCTGGCGGAGGAAGAAACAGAGGGGTTGTCACCAGACCTCACCATGGCGTTTGCTCTTACCCAGAGGTCGTTGACCCCCGCGCTGGGTGGGGAGCCGTAAGCATCCGCTACCACGCCGCTCTCCTGTTCCGTGGCACTGCTACTCACCTGATCCCACTCGATGGTTTACGCGAAAGCGGTACCCATCACAAGGCAGAGTGCGAACATGGAGATAAACAACAGCCGTATCATGTTGTCCTCATCCTTTTGATGAAGTTTCTGTCATCATTATACCGTCTCCCCCCCCACGTCAAGTGTCTAAAACCAAAAAATATTAACAATCCCGATTTTTTACGGTTTGACTGGGGTGCTGATACAACCTATGCGCCCTGTTTGGTGGTCAGGCTGGCCACTTCGTTCACGACAACTGTGCATAGTACTGCGGCTCGCGGTAAGTGAGACGGTACAGAACTTCAGAAGCCTGCCGCCCCAGGCGCGCGGTGTGCAGTGCGGCGGGCACATACAACAGGAATAGAACACTCGCGACTGCCGACCCTGCATGCCGAATCCCGTCCACAATCGCCTCGCCAACGGGACGCGCGCGGAGCAATGAAGGCGCTGAAATCACTGTTACCAGAAAGAGGGTAGCAAACGTTAGAGAGCCAAGCCCTGCAAGGCACACCGCTCTCAGATTGTCCGGGTTCGCTTCCCGATACCACAGCTTTTGACGCAGGTCATTGCTCCATTCGCCAAAAGGTCCCATCATTGCCGTACGACTGGTGTGCGCCTGTGTGCGCATCAGCCTGCCAGGACGAAGCAGAGCCAGGCGAATCTCTGCGCCTCGTCTGGTATCGCCGTTCAAGTCTGACAGGTAGGCGAGAGGCACGGCAGTGCGCGCCACCCAATTCGGTGACCCCGATACGGGTGCAGACATGCGGTTCAACGCCGGATACGCCCCGAACACCAGCTGGTGAAGACGGAGCATGCTTCTCGGCACATCGGTTGCGTAGTTGTCCCAGCGTGTTTTGCGGCTGGCACGCAGGAGAGCTTCCACGGCAGTTTCGTCCTGCCGGTTATGCAGATAGATCGCTGTCGGCATCGTTTGGAGAAAGGCGTTATCGGGCTCCAGCCGTTCCCCCTGTTTGGCGAGGTGAATGCACGTGGAAAGCTGCAGGGGCTGTCCCCTCCATCAGTATCGCCATCATCTGGAGGGCGAACTCCTGGTGAGCCGAAAACATGCCCAACGGTTCGGCTGAGCCTCGCCCTCCACAAGACATCGGGGGGTAGTCGGCCATCGACGCGCAGGAGTGCGATACCTCAGGGGCGAAAAAGGTACAATAGGAAGTGGAAGGGGGAACGTCGCTATGGAAGAGCAAGCATTTGAACCCAGACCGCTGCTGGCGAAGAAGCCGGTGCGTTTGATTTTCGTGGGTGGCTTCGTGGGTTCCGGCAAGACCACCGCGATGGCTGCGCTCACACGTCGGCTGTTGCAGGATGGCTTGAACGTCGGGCTGGTGACCAACGACCACGCGGCAGAGATGGTAGACACCACGCTGGTACGTCAGTTCGGTCTGCCGGTCGCGGAGGTATCTGGCGGTTGTTTCGGCTGTGACCTGAACGACCTGCTGGACGCTACCGAGCGTGTGCTGATGCAGGAGCCAGACGTGCTGATCGTCGAGCCGGTTGCGAGCTGCACCGATACAGTGGCATCGGTGATTATGCCTCTCAAGCAATTCTACGGCGGGGTTTTTCGTATCTCCCCGTTTTCGGTACTGATAGACCCGATGCGCCTCTACGAGATGCTTTTGGAGGAGAACCCCAGCGAGTTTGCCCGGTGCTTCGCGCCCATCTTCCATCACCAGCTGAACGAAGCGGACGTTCTGGTGCTGAACAAGGTAGATACCCTGTCTACGGAAGAGGCGCAACGGCTGGTGAATGCCCTGCGCCAGCATCACCCCGACAAGCCCATCCTCACCATCTCTGCCCGACGCGGCGATGGTGTGGACGAATGGATGCAGCAGGTGATGCAGGATGCCCCGCTCAGCTCGCGCGTGATGGAGAAAGCCGATTACAAGGTGTATGAAATCGGTGGGGTCAAGCTGGGATGGCTCAACGCCTCCGCGCAGCTGGTGGCAGAGCCGTTCTTCAACGCGCGAGAGTACGCGGACCTGCTTCTGAGGCGATTGCACGATGCGGCGCGGGCACGCAACACCGAGGTGCTGCATATTAAGCTGGCTATCTACTGCCAGGGCAAAGCAATGGGCGCCAACTTGCTGAGCGCATATCCGGAACCCGTCTTCGGCGGGGAAGATTTGGGCGACTTGAGCCATGCGATGCTGGTACTGAATGCAAGACTGGGCATCGACCCACCCACACTGGGGGGTATCGTGGCGCAGGCTATCTACGACACCGCGAAGGCACTGCGTGTGGAAGCGGAGATACTGAAACTACACACAGTGAAACCCACCATACCCTGTCCGCGGTTCCGCATGTGCAATCCGGTTTAGCGGAATTGGTACAGGTCGCACAAACGGGATGCAGCGTGGATCTCCTGTGGCTGGCAATGCGCTCAACTCGTGCGGGGAGGTTGCCTGAGGAATGAGGGTAAGTCTGCTAGCCGTTCTTCTGATTGCCACCGTGTGGCTCTTCCTGAACGTGGGAGCAGCTGCACAGGGGAACGGCTTCTTGCAACGAAAAGGCACGCAACTGCTGCTGGACGGAAAACCCCTGCGTCTGGTGTCGGTGAACAAGTTTGACCTCTTCCTCCGCTTTCTGGAGGGCGGCGAGGCGAAGCAGCAGGCGGTGCAGGCCATTCAGGAGGCGTCGAAGCGGGGATTCACCGTCATCCGCTTCGCAGGCGTGGGTTTCTACCCCTCGCACATGCGCAACTGGGCGAACGAGAAGGTCTACTGGGGCGCGTTCGACGAGCTGGTACAAACGGCGAAGCAGCAGGGCGTGAGACTGATACCGGTCATCCACTGGAACCTCTACCTCTTTCCCGACATGGCGAACGAGTGCGTGCAGGACATGCTGACCAACCCCGATTCGCGCTCACGGCAGTATCTGTGGCTTTACACTCATCAAATCGTCTCCCGCTACAAGGACGAGCCGACCATCCTTTTCTGGGAGCTCACCAACGAGATGAACCTGGGTGCGGACCTGGAGTTCATGCACCCCTACGGGTGGAGCAACCTGAACCCGGTACATGAGGGAACTTCCTTCATGCGCCTGCGCCGCGACCACTTCACGACCGAGCAGATGATACCTTTCCTCAAGGAATGGGCGACCTTCATCAAGCAGATAGACCCCAATCACCTCATCGGCTCGGGATTTGCCTCGCCGCGCCCTGCCGCTCAGCACCTGCGCCTCGCCAGAGGCAGGGGCGACTGGACAGAGGATAGCGTATCCGAAATGGAAACCTACCTGCGCGATACCCATCCCGACCCGATTGACCTGCTGAGCATCCACTTCTACCGCAAGCACGACAACCTGCGCTTTGGGAACAAAGACGAGGACTCTGCGCAGGTGCTGGCTGTTTTCAAACAGGCTTCCGAGCGTATCGGCAAACCGCTGTACATCGGCGAGACAGGCGATGAATACGCTCAGCGCGCGGATGCACCCTTCCTGCGCAACGTGCTGGAGCAGGCAAGAAAGCTGGATATACCGCTCACGCTGGTATGGAACTGGATGAGCCCTGGCGACCAGTATGATGTGAGCCCACAACGCACCCCACAGGTGGTAGAGATGATGCGCGAAGCCAACAGCCGTTAGCCCCGCAAGCAGGATTATCCCGTTCGAGTTGTGAAATGGCTTAGGGAAACGGGACGGTTGCAGGCACGATGGGAAAAAGCACGCAAATTCGGCTGGACTGGTCTCTGGTGAGGCGGCTCATTTTTGGCTCGCCTCTGTCTACGGAACAGCTGTCTCACCAGCGGCTACCCAAGATTCTGGCGTTGCCAATTTTCGCCTCAGATGCGCTATCTTCCACTGCATACGCTACGCAAGCCATTTTGCTCAACCTGCTCATCGCAGGTCCGCACGTTTTGCACCTGACGGTACCCATCTCTATCGCCATTGTGGTTTTGCTGTGGATTGTGGTGATTTCCTACACACAGACGGTTTATGCGTATCCGCAGGGTGGGGGCACGTATATCGTTTCGCGCGAGAATCTGGGCATCCGGTGGGGGCTTCTGGCGGCTGCCGCCATCCTCACCGACTACGTGCTGACAGTAGCAGTAAGCATCACGGCAGGCGTGCAGCAAATCACCTCCTTCTTTACCAACCTTGCACCGTACCAGACAGAGCTGGCTGTTGCGGCCATATGGTTCCTCACGCTGGCGAACCTGCGTGGAGCGAGGGAGAGCGGTCTACTGTTTGCCTTCCCCACTTATTTCTTCGTCATCACCATGCTGAGCATGGTCGCAGTCGGGGTGCTGGGTCCACTGTTCGGGTATCAACCGCGCTCCTATCCACCTCCCGAACAGACAGCGCAAACGGCTGTGCACGCGCTTTCTCTGACCGTCATTTTGAGGGCGTTCGCTTCTGGATGCGCGGCGATGACGGGTATAGAAGCGGTGGCAGACGGTGTGATTGCGTTTCGCGCGCCCGAAAGTAAAAACGCCGCACAGACGCTCATCGCGATGGGTGTCATCCTGAGCACCATATTCCTGGGGATATCGTATATCGCGCAAACGAACCACATTGTGTACTACGGACACGGGGCACATGGAGAGGATGCCAGCGCAGAGTCGGTCATCTCGATGGCAGCCCGAGCGGTTTTCCACGATAATCCACTGCTGCGGGGTGTGGTACTGTTCGCCACTGCTATCATCCTGTTGCTTGCCGCAAACACCGCCTATGCTGATTTCCCCCGCCTGAGTTCCATCCTTGCCAGGCACGGTTTTATGCCCCGCCAGCTGGCGAACCTTGGCGACCGCCTGGTGTTCTCCAACGGTATCATCCTGCTGGCGGTGTTCGTGTCTATTCTGGTTGTGGTGTTCGGCGGTAGTGTCGACCGCCTGATTCCGCTGTACGCGGTGGGCGTGTTCACGGCATTCACGCTCTCGCAGGCGGGCATGGTCAGGCACTGGCTCCAGCAAAAGGGCCCTGGCTGGCGGTGGAAGATGCTGGTCAACGGCATCGGCGCGGTGTCCACTGGCATCGTGTTGCTGGTTATTATCGTTGAAAAGGGACCACAGGGCGCGTGGCTGGTGGTGGTGGTGCTTCCCGTGCTGATGTGGTTGTTCACGCAGGTCAATCGGCACTACCAGAAGGTGCGTGCGCGTCTCACGCTCATAGGATATGAACCGCCACCCCCTCCCCCACATACGGTGCTGGTGCTGGTGCCCGATGTTCACCGTGGCGTGGTTCCCGCGCTGGAATACGCCCGTGAAATCTCTAAAGACCACCGTGCCGTCCACATCGAGATTAACCCAGCAGATACGCAGCGCCTGAAGGAACGCTGGGAGCAGTGGGGCGGAGACATGCCACTGGTGATTATCGAATCCCCGTACCGCTCCCTCATCGGGCCGCTGGTGGAGTATGTACGGCAGGTGCGCCAGGACCACCCGCGCCACCTGATTACCGTGGTGCTGCCCGAGTTCGTGGTAACGAAGTGGTGGGAGCGTGCTCTGCATAATAACTCGGCGTTTTTGATCAAGCTCGCGCTGGGCAACGTACGCGACGTCGTGATTACCAACGTGCGGTACTATCTGGACTGAGATGGGCACACCTTCGGTACCCGTGTGGCGTAAACTGGCTACCTCCTACCGTCAGGTTCTGGCTCCGCTATCGTTCCTGTTGCTGCTGGGGCTGTTCCTCAGTACACAGACGCCCGCCTTTCTCACCTACGACAACCTGCGCACCGTTGCCATACAGACGGTAGCGGTCGCGATACTGGCGATTGGCGAGACGGTGGTTATCATCTCCGGCGGGATTGACCTTTCGGTGGGAGCGGTGCTTGCACTGAGCGGGGTCACCTCGGTGTATGCGATGAAGCATGGCGCGTCGGCATGGCAGGGTGTGCTGATAGGATTGGCGACGGGCGCGCTGTGCGGGCTGTTTAACGGTCTGGTTACCACGCGCCTGCGCATGCCCGCCTTTGTAGTTACGCTGGGGATGCTGGGGATAGCCAGTGGTGCAGCGTTATTGATTAGCGGAGGCGTCTCGTTGACGGGCATTGCGCCCGGCTTCGAACGTCTGGGCAAGGAATGGTCCCTGTGGGTGCTGCTGCTGGTTGCGGTGGGTTTTCACCTTCTGCTCAGCTTCACCAGATTGGGGCGCTACTGCTATGCCATTGGCGGCAACCCGGAGGCCGCGCGTCTGTCGGGGGTGTCGCTCGTGCGCTATCAGACCACCTATTTCATCCTGTGCGGGCTATGTGCGGGGTTAGCCGGCGTTCTGCAAGCCAGCCGGGCGACGGTCGCGCAGCCGACAGCGGGCAAAGGCTGGGAGCTGGATGCCATTGCGGCGGCGGTGATCGGCGGCACCAGCCTGATGGGCGGACAGGGTAGCATCGTGGGCACATTGCTGGGCGCGTTCTTAATGGCGATTATCCGCAACGGCTGCAACCTGCTGAACGTGGAAGTGGAGTGGCAGCAAGTGCTGATTGGCGCGATGGTCATCGTGGCGGTGTTTTATGACCGCTGGCAGCGCGGACGCAGATAGTGTCCCCTCACTTTGTGCTAAAATGATAGCGTGAACGACACGCTCAGTGAGAAACTCCAGTCGCTTCCTGCCCTGCCGGGTGTGTATCTGTTCAAAGACGCGCAGGGAAATGTGCTTTACGTCGGGAAAGCGGTCTCCTTGCGCTCGCGGGTGCGTTCGTACTTCCATAAAAGCGCGGAGCTCTCCCTCAAGACGCGCCGGCTGGTGGAAAAAATCGCCGACCTGGAATGGATAGTTACCGACACCGAGCTGGAAGCTCTGGTGCTGGAATGCAACCTGATTAAGCGTTACCGCCCACCCTACAATATCCGACTGCGTGACGATAAGCAGTATCCGTTTCTCTGCCTGACCACTTCCGAGCCGTTCCCTCGCCTGATGCTGGCGCGCCGCGCCAGGAACGACGGCAACCGCTATTTCGGTCCCTACTCCGGCAGCCGACCGGTGTATCAGACGATTCATCTGCTGAACCGTCTCTTCCCGCTGGTAACGTGCGGCGAGGCGTTTACCGGCGAGCCGGTGCGCAAGCCCTGTCTGTACTACCACATGGGGAAGTGCCCCGCCCCCTGTGCCGGTCTTGCCGACAAAGAGAGGTATCGCGAAACGGTGCGGGAGGTAGAGATGTTCCTCAGCGGCAGGCACGAAAAACTACTCAAGAGGCTGTACAGGCAGATGGAAGAGGCGGCGGAGCGTCTGGAGTTCGAACGTGCTGCCGCCCTGCGTGACCAGATACGCGCTGTGGAGCAGGTCATGCTTCAGCAGAAAGTGGTCTCCAGCGACATGGTAGACCGTGACGTGCTGGCATACGCCGCCGACGAGCAACGCGCACTGGTACAGATGTTCTTTATCCGTGGCGGCAAGCTGATAGGACAGCAGCACTTCTTCCTGGACGGCGCAAGCGGCGAGGACCAGCGTGCAGCCCTGCAGGAGTTCCTCAAGCAGTACTACGAACAGGCGCAGGACGTACCGGGCGAAATCCTTTTGCCTGCACCCATCGAGGAAGCGCACATCATCGGGCAGTGGCTGAGGCAGAAAAAAGGTAAACGGGTGGAACTGCACACACCCCAGCGAGGAAGCAAAAAGAAGCTGCTGGAGCTCGCGCTGACCAACGCCGAGCTTGCCTTAGAGCAGGCGCGCCAGCAGTGGCTGCAAAAGAAGGCACAACAGGAGGCGGTGTTGCTGGCATTGCAAGAGGTGCTTGGATTGGACACACCGCCCCGGCGCATCGAGGCGTACGACATCTCGAACATTCAGGGCTATGCGCCTGTGGGAGTGATGGTGGTGCTGAAAGAGGGCAAGCCCTCCAAAAGCGATTACCGCCGCTTCAGCATCAAGTACCATCCCGAAACACCAAACGACTTCGCCATGATGAAAGAAGTGGTTACGCGACGCCTGCAGGAGGCTCAGAAAGGGAACCCCAAGTTCACCGAACTGCCTCATCTGATGTTGATCGACGGCGGCAAGGGACAGCTCCACGCCGCGCTCGAAGCGATGAAAGAGGTGGGATTGCAGGTTCCCGCTATCGGACTGGCGAAGCGGTACGAGGAGATATTCCAGCCCGGACGGTCGGAGCCGTTGCTATTGCCCAAAGATTCGCCGGTACTGCATCTGCTGCAGGCGGTGCGTGATGAGGCTCACCGCTTTGCGGTGGAGTACCACCGAAAGGTACGGCTGAAGCGTAGCACGTCTTCGGTGCTGGACGAGATTCCGGGCGTCGGTCCCAAACGCAAGCAGGTGCTGCTGAAACACTTCGGTTCGGTGAAACGTTTGAAAGAGGCAAGTGTCGAAGATATAGCAGCTGTGCCATCTATCCCCCGTTCTCTGGCACAGACCATCTACACCGAGCTGCACAAGGAGGAGTGAAAGTGGTCGGGTTCATATTGCGCTGGGTTGCGAACGCTGTGGCGTTGTTGTTGACCGTTTGGCTGGGGAAGATGCTGGGATTAGGGCTCCATGTCAGCGGCTTCTGGGGCGCGATGGTTGCCGCTCTGGTCATCGGACTGATTAACGCCTTCATCCGCCCCATTGTGGTGATGCTTACCCTGCCTTTGAACTGCCTGACTTTCGGGCTGTTTAGCCTGGTGATTAACGCCTTCCTGTTCTGGCTGGCAGGTGCGCTTCTCGCCGATTTTGATGTGAGAGGTCCCATGGCAGCGCTGTTCGGTTCTATCGTGATGAGCATCTTCAGCAGCGTGTTCAGCCAAACCGTTGCCCCGGAGAAGCGCAGGTAGGTGTGTGGAATAATAGTGGTGGAGTGTATCCGAAGTCATACAGGAGAGACCGCATGAGAGGCAATCGCTGGGTATTGATTACCGGCATGTCGGGGTCGGGGAAGACGCTGGTATCGCATATCTTTGAGGACCTGGGCTACTTTTGCGTGGATAACCTGCCCCCGCGCCTGCTGCCGATGCTGGTGGAGCTGAGCAAGCAACATCCCCAGCAGATGCAGCACGTCGCGCTGGTTATCGATACCCGCTGTGGCGAGATGTTTGCGGAAACCCTGTCCAGTGTGCGTTGCGTCGCGGAGCAGGGAATACCCATCCAGATACTCTTTCTGGACTGCAGCGACGAGATACTGGTACAGCGTTTCAAGGAAACCCGTCGCAAACATCCTCTGTTCCGTGAACATCCCACCATCCTGCAGAGCATTCGGGCGGAGCGCGGTTTGCTGGAGGAGGTACGGGCGAGCGCAGACAGGGTGATAGATACCTCTGTGCTGGCGCCGCATGAGCTGCGCGCCATCATCGAAACCGAGTACGCACTCATGGAGCGCAAGGCTGGCATCGCGGTGAACGTGGTCTCCTTCGGCTTCAAGTACGGCATCCCGCCGGAGGCGGACCTGGTGTTTGACGTGCGCTTTCTGGCGAACCCGCATTACGTCGCACACCTGCGTCCGCTGGATGGACGCGACGCACCCATCCGCAACTATGTACTCGCTGACCCACTGGCAGAGCACTTCATCCGTCACCTGCAGGGTCTGATCGACTTTACATTACCTCAGTACATCCGGGAGGGCAAGGCGTACCTGACCATCGCTATCGGCTGTACAGGGGGACGACACCGTTCGGTGGTCATTGCCGAGCAGGTAGCGCAGTTCCTGAAGGAGAAAGGTTACCGGGTGAACGTGCAGCATCGGGACGTGCGACAACAGCCGCAGCCGATGCCCGAAACGGAGTGAGAGAACTGATGCGTCTGGGGCGGAATCTGCTTCAACTGCTGGAGATGCCCAGCGCGCGCTGGCTGCTGCCTGGAATGCTGGTCAAGCGCTGGCTACTGCTGGCGATGCTGGGCATTGCGGTGATGTTTCTCGGTCTGCTCATCCTCATCGACGTGCGCTTCCCCGAAGTGCTGGTCTGGTTGCACCGCCACGTGCAGCAGGCGGCACAGAGATTGGGCACACAGGGCACCCTGCCATGGACGATTCTGGGGGGCGCGGTCTTTCTGATGGGGTTCGGCATGAGCCTGATAGGCGTGCGGGGACTGGTGCGCACCATCGCCTGTGCCATTGACCCCGTAGCGGGACGGCGACTGGCGCACGTCATTTATAATCGGCGCAACCTGCAGCTGGGACCGGAGCTGGTGGCAATCGGCGGGGGGACGGGGTTATCCACGCTGTTGCGCGGTCTCAAGCAGTATTCCAGTAACGTCACGGCTATCGTTACCGTTACGGACGACGGAGGCAGCTCCGGACGGCTGATCGAACAGTTCGGCGTGCTTCCCCCAGGCGATATCCGCAACTGTCTGGTCGCCCTGGCGGATGCAGAGCCTATCATGACCGAACTGTTCCAGTATCGCTTTCGCGGAAGCGAAGGGCTCGGCGGGCACAGCTTCGGCAACCTGCTTATCGTCGCCATGACCAACATCACGGGCGATTTCGAGCGCGCCATCCGCGAGACCAGCAAAGTTCTGGCGATACGCGGGCGCGTGTTGCCGTCCACACTAGACCATGTGCGCCTGAGGGCGAAGATGGAAGATGGTTCCTTCATCGAGGGCGAAACAGCCATCGTCAGCTCGCTCCTGAAAATCCGTCAGATGACGCTGAATCCCCCCAACGCCCGTCCGCTGGATGAAGCACTGCAAGCCATCCGCGAGGCAGATGTGATTGTGCTGGGACCGGGCAGTGTGTTTACCAGCGTGATACCGAACCTGCTGGTCGAGGGGATTGCCGATGCCATCCGTCACAGCCGCGCCCTGCGCGTGTACGTGTGCAACGTCATGACCCAGCCCGGAGAGACCGATGGTTTCACCGCCAGCGACCACGTGCGCGCCATCGAGGCGCACTGTCCACCTCGTTTGTTTGACTATGTGCTGGTCAACACGACGCGCCCATCGCCGGAACTGCTGGAACGCTACCGTCAATCGGGAGCGGAGTTCGTGGAACCCGATATCGATCGTATCCGTTCAATGGGCTACCGCACCATCGCCGGCGACTTCATTAGCCAGACCGACGTGGTGCGCCACGACCCCTACAAACTATCTGACGCCATCATGCACCTGCTCAGCCGCAAGAAGTGAACGGTGCGGCTTGGGGATGCGCTGTACCGCCAGCAGCGACAGAAACACCACGCCAAACCCTATCCAGAACGGGATGCGGTAATCGTCCAGCACCTTCCATAAAGTACCACCCAGCACGGGCATCACCACCGCCGCCACGTGGTTCATCGTGGTGCCCATCGCCAGACTGGGTGTCAGGTCTCCTTTCTGCACAATGCGGTTCAGGAAGACGGTGATGCCCATGCTGAAAGCGAACAGCACGCTATCAGTTACAAACAACAGATACAGCAGGCGCACGTCCTTGAAGGTGGCATAGCCCGCGAACACACCCGCAATCAGGATGTAATAGAGCGTCAGCATCCGCCGCTCGCCGAAGCGGTCTATCCACCTGCCCACCGTGGGCGCAGCGACCACACCCAGCGCGGCGTTGACAAACGCCAGCGAGAGCATGGTCTGCACCGGTGTGTTGTACACCAGTATCAGCACGTAAGAGGCAAAGGTGCTGAATATCTGTCGGCGGCAGCCTTCCAGAAAGGTCAGGACGTAGTAGAGACTGTACTCTCGCCGCAGGATGATGGGTTGACGCCTGCCGCTGGCAGCTTGGGCAGAGAGCAGAAACGCCAGCACACCTGCCGCCGCAATCATCGCCCCTGCGATAAAGAACAGCGACTGGTAGGAGAGATAGCTCTTGAACAGCCGCGCCGAGCCGAGAGCCAGCAGCACCGCGATCGAGCCGATGGCGCTCATTCGCCCCAGATGCCTGCCGCCTTCGCGCCCACCTGCCAGCGCGAGCGTGATGGATGGAGACACCGACGACCAGAGATGAAACCCGACCGACCAGAAGACGCTGACGGCGACCAGCGTCCAGTAGGCGTTAGCCATACCCGTTGCGCCGATGCCAAGAGCGCAAACCAGCAGCGCGAGCCCCGCCAGCCGCGGCTCCGCGAAGGCTACCAGCGTGCCCGCGATAGGTGCGGTGAGCAAGCCGGGCACCTCGCGCAGCGATTCCAGCACGCCCAGCTGGGACGGGGAGACATGCAACACCTCGCGGATGAAGTTCTGGAAGATGCCGCCGTATACGGCAAACCCAAAAGCGAAGCAAAAGGTCAGGGCGCCAAACAAGCCCCAATCCCGCCGCAACGATGGTTGGTTTACCGGTTCCGACATCATCAATGGGTATTTTTCATCTTCTGGGATGAGGTTTCCTCTGGTCACCCCACCCTTCCATCACCCGGAGGGCAAGGCTCCCGGCGAGCCGACCAGACTCCTCACAATTCCAGTGCGCGACGCACTGCGTCCAACTCGGGTGGAACATGAACCGGCGCGACGCGAGAGGCTTCGATGGCGGTATCCGGGTCCTTTAAGCCGTGCCCGGTGAGCGTGACGGTGACGATAGCAGGTTCGCGGAAATAGCCCTGCTGTGCCAGCTTGCGCAGTCCGGCGATGGGAGCTACCGATGCCGGTTCGGCAAAGACCCCTTCCAGTGCCGCCACCATCCGGTACGCTTCCAGAATCTCCTCATCAGTCACCTTCCCGATGTGTCCGCCCGATTCGTCGCGGGCGGCGATGGCTTCTTGCCAGCTGGCGGGGTTGCCGATGCGGATGGCGGTGGCGATGGTTTCAGGGTGTTCTACCACGCGCCCTTCCACCAGCGGTGCCGCTCCCGCCGCCTGAAAGCCCAGCATCTTCGGAAGACGGGAGGTTTTGCCATGCCGATAGTACTCCTGATAGCCCTGCCAGTAGGCGACGATGTTACGGGCGTTGCCAACGGGGATGGCGTGGTAATGGGGGGCATCGCCCAGATCGTCGCAAATCTCGAAGGCGGCGGTCTTTTGTCCTTCACCGCGGTAAGGGTTGACCGAGTTCACAATGGTGATGGGATACTGCGCAGCGATTTGCTGTACCATCTGCAGCGCGGCGTCGAAGTTGCCGTCGATGGCGATGACCTTCGCCCCGTGCATCAGTGCCTGAGTGAGTTTGCCCAGCGCGACCTTGCCCGAAGGCAGCAGCACGTAACAGCGCATCCCTGCGCGGGCGGCATAGGCAGCGGCGGAAGCAGAAGTGTTGCCTGTGGAGGCGCAAATCACCGCCTGCACGCCTTCTTCCGCGGCTTTGGAAATCGCCATCGTCATGCCCCGGTCCTTGAAGGAACCGGTGGGATTCGCGCCCTCGTACTTCAGGTAAATCTGCAGCTGCGGGGCGATGGCTTGCGCCAGACGCGGGGCAGGTATCAGCGGCGTATCCCCTTCCAGCAGGGTAACTACCGGCGTGCGGTCGGTGACGGGCAAAAAATGGCGGTACCTGGCGATAACTCCCTGTCTCATGCTCATCCGTTTGCTCGGCAACCTGGAAAAACGCTGCGGAGGGCACTGGTGAGCCGGGTGGGATTCGAACCCACGACCCTCGCCTTAAAAGGGCGATGCTCTGCCTGCTGAGCTACCGGCTCAGACGGTCTTATTCTACCCCAATTTGTGTGCGAAGTCAAATGGTGCAGGGGTTATGGTAGAATCACCGTAAGATGTCGCAGCAGCCGCCGACAAAACGTTTGGCACGGGCGGTGACGGTGCTGGCGGCGGGGGATGTCATGCTGGTGCTGGGCATGGTTCCTTTGCTTCGGCGGCACGGAGCCGAGCATCCCTTTCGCGAGGTTCGCTCTCTGCTACACCGCGCGGATGTGGTTATCGCCAATCTGGAGGCTCCTTTCACCACCCGCAATATTCCAACGCCCCACAAGAGTGCAGACAGCGTGAAGGCGCGGCGAGACTATATCCTGCGTGCCCATCCCAATACCGCGAGGGGGCTGAAGTTCGCAGGAATTACCGCTGTCAGCCTGGCGAACAACCATACGATGGACTATCAACGCGGTGGGCTGGAGGATACCCTTGCGGTGCTGGACAGGCTCGGCATTGCCTGGGCGGGGGCGGGAAGAAACATCATGGAAGCCAGACGCCCTGCCGTGCTGGAGCGAAAGGGGTTGCGCCTTGCGCTACTGAGCTATTCCTGCATTCTGCCAGTGGGTTCCGTAGCCACTCCCACTCGCGCGGGAATCGCCCCCGCACGCGGCGTCGGTGCAGAAGAAGCCATGCGAGTCGACATTGCCCGCGCTCGCCGCGAATCGGATTTCGTAATCGTTTCCGTCCACTGGGGCGAGCAGCTGGCGCGCTATCCCAACAAAACGCAACAACGGCTGGGGCGGTTGTTTCTGCAGTGGGGGGCAGACGCGGTCATCGGGCATCACCCTCATGTTTTGCAGGGTATCGAAGTACGGCAGGGCAAGGTGATTGCCTACAGTCTGGGCGATTTCGTGAATCTCTCCTCTCGAGGCGAGACGGCAATACTGCAAATCGCGATAGACCGACCTCACCGCATCGATTCCGCCAACCTCATCCCGCTGGAATTGCGACTCGGACAACCGCGTCCGGCGGACGGCAAGACGTGGCGGCAAATCATCCGACAGATGCGCGTGCTATCGGGTGCGTGGGGCACACGCATCGACGAGTTCGGCGGTATCTGGCTCACCTCCACCAGTGCTGGCTGAGATACTCAAAGTAGAACAGCGCGTTGTCCACAGGCACGTTGCTGGGAATGTGATTGCCAACGGCGAACATGAAGCCGGGACAGCCCTTTGCCAGGCGGAGGGTCTCATCGATCTCGTGCCGTATCTGCGCGCGCGTGCCGAAAGTCAGTGTGCGGACGTCCACCTTACTGCCGACAATCACGTGCGTTTTCCCGTAACGCTCCACGATGTATTCCAGTGAAGTGGTCGGTTCGAAGATGAAGCCGTCCGCACCTGCCTGCGCAATGTCGTCCACAAACTCCGTCCATGTGCCGTCCGAGCAGTACAGCACCACCTTTCCCGCCTCGTGCAACACCTGCCAGAGTTTTGCATAGCGCGGAAAGATGGCGGAACGGTAGAAATCGGGATGCATGAACGGTCCCTGCGACCACACCATGTCATCGTGGCAGATGAACACCGGTGCGGAGGTCTTTGCCCACGCCTGATAATGATGTAGAGACAGACGATAGAAGCTCTCCAGAACCTTATCGAACCGTTCTCGATAGGCAGCCGCTTCCAGCAGCATATCCCAGCCGAACGCCTCGATTGCGCCCGACACGATGGTCCTGTAATATCCTGCGGTGAAGACCTGATTGGGGTTTTCCGCCTGCCCGCGCCGGTAGAAATCCTCGTAGTACTGCACCAGCTCCTGCATGTCAGGCAGGCCATACTCTTCCACCGCGTCAAACTGCAGTACCTCCTCCACATCGCGGAAGGGGCAGTAGACATGGTCGCGCCGGTCGATGCCGCCCTCCAGAAACTCCGCGTGCCCCATGTCGGTCACCCTGCCCCGTTGCGACCATGGTACCGGCCCGTCGTTGGTAACCCACAGCAGGTCGATCTGCCATGCGTCGTGAAACTCGCGCCAGGCAGCGGGCTCTTTGGCAGGGTCTTTACCGGTCACTGCGCGCACCAGCGCGTAGTTGCTGCAATACTCTGTATGAGCCAGTCTTGGAGGCGATTGCAGGCGTATCGCCCCCATACCGATGGTGTAACTCACGTCTACCTCCCGGCACTGTTTTTCCTACTGTAGCACGATATGCCCGCGATGCGCAAGGTGCTATAATAGGGGGGAGGCGAAGACAGGCTTTAACCCGCGCAACGCCTCCTGTAGGGCGCGGCTACATTGGGATGACGTGAGCCCTGAATAACATACCAGACATCAAGCGAGGTGCAACAAGATGCGAGTCATCGTTGCAGGCGGTACCGGTTTCATCGGCAAGGCGCTATGCAGGGAACTGCTGCTGGCTGGGCACGAGGTCGCCGTGCTGACGCGCGATGCCACCCGCGCACGGCAAAGGGTACCCCAGGGAACAGGCATCATGCAGTGGTCGCCGGAACAACCCGAAGGGCTCTTGCAGGTGCTGTCGGACGCTGATGCGGTGGTGAACCTTGCTGGCGAAAGCGTCGCGGCAAGCCGGTGGACGCCGGAGTTCAAGCAGAAGCTGGTGGATAGCAGGGTCCACAGCACGCGCGCCCTTGTGCAGGCAATCCGGCAGGCTGAGCCTCGTCCAAAGGTGCTGGTGAACGCCAGCGCGGTGGGCATTTACGGCGACAGGGGCGAAGAGGAGCTGACCGAAGCCAGCCCGCCCGGTGCCGGTTTCCTCTCCGACCTGGCGGTACGGTGGGAGCAGGCGGCGGAAGAGGCTCGCGAGGCAGGCGTGCGCGTTGTCAGGCTGCGAATCGGCATTGTGCTGGGCGAAGGCGGTGGCGCACTGGAGAAAATGCTTTTGCCCTTCCGCTTTTTCGTGGGGGGTCCTTTCGGCAGCGGACAACAGTGGTTCCCGTGGATACATCTCGATGATGTGGTGGGGCTGACGGCGCACGCCCTGCAGGATGAGAGGGTAGACGGAGCGGTCAACGCGGTAGCGCCCGGCATCGTACGCTTGGCAGAGTTCTGCAGGGTGCTGGGCAGGGTGATGAAACGTCCCTCCTGGCTGCCGGTGCCGGGGTTTGCCCTGCGCTTGGTGGCAGGCGAACTGGGCGAAACGTTGCTCTGGAGCCAGCGCGTGGTGCCGCAGGTGGCTTTACAAACGGGTTATGCTTTCCGCTATCCGCAGCTGGAAGAGGCGTTGCGTGCTGTGCTAACTAAATCGTAGCCCGTTCTATCGGGCGGTTTGGGGTTGTTCCGGTGCAGGTTCCACCACCAGAAGCCTCTCGCCCGGGAAGCCGTAACCCTGCTTGCGTGCTTCTACGATGATGCCGCTGGGTGTGTTCAGCCTGCGTATCTCCTCACGCAAGACGGCGTTTTTCTGGCTCAGGCGGTCTCTCTCCTCGCGCAAAGCAGCGATTGTCTGACGATGTTCACGCGCCTCGCGTGCCAGCATCATCACGTTCTCACCGAAGGAAAAAACCATCTTACCCACCACGAAGCAGACAATCCCCCCCGCCAGCCAGCGAACCACGCGGAAAGCCATATCTCTCTGTGGTCTCTTCCCTCGCGAAACCGAGGTCCTTCCCTTCGTTGCGCCCCGAGATGCCATGCTCACCCCCTCAGCACAATCGGCTGTCCGATGGTGTGTACTTTAATCAGGTTCGTGTTGCCCGCCACACCGAAAGGCACGCCAGCCGTCACCACCACCTTATCGTCCTTTTGCGCCACTCCCATGTTGACGGCTGTATTCACCGCGGTTTGCAACATTTCCTCCATGGTATGCACCTCGGGTATCAGGCAGGGTTGAACGCCCCACGACAGCGCGAGCTGTCGGTACGTGCTTTCGGAAGGTGTGAACGCCACGATGGGCGTTTTGGGGCGATACTTGGAAACCAGACGTGCGGTGCTTCCAGTGGCGGTGGCGCAGATAATCGCTCGCGCACCGATATCATAGGCGATATGGCACACCGCCTCGGCGACGGCTTCGGTCACGCTCAGGCTGCCCGCCATCGGCTGGTTCGGGCGAACCACCACTCCCTCTTTCAACGCCGTCTCGGTGCGAACGGCGATGCGGTGCATGACCTGTACCGCCTCGACCGGATAATCTCCGACCGCCGTCTCGCCCGACAGCATCACCGCGTCGGTTCCGTCCAGAATGGAGTTCGCCACGTCGGACGCTTCGGCGCGGGTGGGGTGCGGCGCGGAGACCATAGACTCCAGCATCTGCGTGGCGGTAATCACTGGCTTGCCTTCACAGTTACAGCGGGCGATAATCTGTTTTTGTATCATGGGAACTTCGTCAATCGGCATTTCCACGCCCAAATCGCCGCGCGCCACCATGATGCCGTCTGCCGCCTGCAGAATCGCATCGAAGTTCTCCAGCGCCTCGCGCTTCTCGATTTTGGCAATGACCCCGATGCTCGCCCCGGCAGCCTCAATCGTATAGCGCACCGGCTGAAGGTCCTCCGGCTTGCGCACAAACGAAACCGCTACCCAGTCCACACCGCGCAGGATGCCAAAGCGCAGGTCTTCCAGGTCGCGTTCGCTGACGGAGGTCACCGGCAGGCGCGTATCGGGTAGGTTCACGCCCTTGCGTGTTCGGATAACGCCGCCGATTCGAACCTGCCCGTGGATAGCGTTCAGATTGCGTTCCGTGACGACAATCTCCACCCGCCCATCGTCAATCAGGATTCTCTCGCCGGGGCGCACCAGTGCGAACAGCGTGGACGAAGGTAAGGGAATGCTCTGGGCGTCGGTGCCTTCTTCTGCCATCACAAAACGCACGCTTTGCCCGCTTTCTACAGACACACCCTCCCCGGGTAACGTACCCAGCCGCAATTTCGGACCGCACAGGTCTTGCAGGATGGCTACCGGCTTGCCCAGCTCGGCACTAATACGGCGGATATGTTCGATCACCTGCCCGTGCGACTCATGGCTACCGTGCGAGAAGTTCAGTCTTGCCACATCCATTCCCGCCTCGATGAGGGCGCGGAGGCGTTCGGGGGATGCAGTCGCGGGTCCGATGGTGCATACGATTTTGGTGCAGCGCATGTTCGCCTCCCTGCGTCATCCCGTTCACTCCCCTCTCCCGCACCGCGGGAGAGAGGAGCAGGGGTAAGGGTATTACTACATCCGGCGCGAGTAGAAAGCACCCACTCCGGGGTAGTCTGCGGCGTCACCCAGTACTTCGGCAATGCGAAGCAGCTGGTTATACTTCGCCACACGGTCGGTGCGGCAGGGTGCACCGGTTTTAATCTGTCCGGCATTGGTGGCGACAGCGATGTCGGCGATGGTAGTGTCCTCCGTCTCGCCCGAGCGATGCGAGACCACCGCTGTATAACCTGCCCGCTTGGCGGTCTCTATCGCCATCAGGGTTTCGGTGAGCGTGCCAATCTGGTTGACCTTGATTAAGATGGAGTTGGCAACGCCCATCTGGATGCCCCTATTCAGGTACTCGACGTTGGTAACGAACAGGTCGTCGCCCACCAGCTGGATGCGGCTGCCGAGCCGGTCCGTGAGCACTTTCCAACCGTCCCAATCGCTCTCCGCCAAACCGTCTTCGATGCTGACGATGGGGTAGCGGTTTACGAGGTCTTCATAGTAGGCGACCATATCCTCGCTGGTGAGCACGCGACCTTCGCCCTTCAGGTGGTACATTCCGCCCTCATAGAACTCGGAGGCGGCGGGGTCCAGCGCCAGATAGCAGTCCTCGCCCGGGGTGTAACCTGCCTTCTCAATCGCCTCCATGATCAGGTCCAGCGCCTCGGCGTTCGACTTCAGACTCGGCGCAAACCCGCCCTCATCACCCACGGCGGTATTGTAACCATGTGCCTTCAGCACACTCTTCAGGCTGTGGTAGACCTCCACGCCCATGCGCAACGCCTCCGGGAAGTCCTCGGCACCAGCGGGCACGACCATGAACTCCTGCAGGTCTACATTGCTATCGGCGTGCTTGCCTCCGTTCAGGATGTTCATCATCGGCACCGGCAGGGTGTGTGCAAACGCGCCGCCCAAATACTGGAACAGGGGCAGTCCGACCCCCTCCGCCGCCGCCTTGGCTACCGCCAGCGAGACGCCCAGAATCGCGTTCGCGCCGAGCTTACTCTTGTTCGGCGTGCCGTCCAGCTCACAAAGCAATTTATCGATAGCCACCTGGTCGGTTGCGTCCATGTCTATCAATTCGGGCGCGATACGCTCATTGACGTTCTCGACCGCGTTCAATACGCCTTTGCCTCCGTAGCGTTCGGCGTCGCCGTCGCGCAGCTCCAGCGCTTCGTTCGTACCGGTAGACGCGCCTGACGGTACCGCCGCGCGGCCACGTGCGCCGCCGCTCAAATACACGTCGACCTCTACCGTCGGGTTCCCGCGCGAGTCCAGAATCTCCCGTGCGATGACCTCCTCAATGGTCGTGCTCATCTCCCAACCTCCTTTGTCCCAAAGGTGACCTCCGTCAGTATAACACAGGGCTTTGCGGTTTGGCAAACACGATGCTGGTGTGTTCGAGAAACGCTACCTTTTCCGAATCCAAAACGCCAGCGCTGTTGCAGCCCACGCCGTCGCCACTGCCAGTCCTGCCCATCCCATGGGATAGTGCATCTTTGCCAGCAGAAGCGACAGTCCTGTCAGCACCGTCCACATCCCCCATCCGCGCCACCACATCAACGATACAGGCGCCAGGTCCACTACGGCACGCAGATATCGGCTGGCTCCGAAGCGGCTGCGCCCGCGACGACGCATCACATGGGGTACGGGCACTTCCTCGACGCGGTATCCCATCCGCGCCGCCAGAATGGGCAGGTAGCGATGCATGTCGGATACCATCCAGCCTTCGAGGTTCTCTGCCACCTCGCGTTTCATCGCTTTGGTGCCGCAGTTGACATCGTGCAGAGACAGCCCCGTCAGCCAGCGCAAAAGGGCGTTGAACAGGCGTGAAGCGAGCACGCGGAAAAGGCTATCCTGTCTCTGCTGGCGCCACGCCACCACCAGATGCGCCTGACCAGATTGTACACGCGAGACAAGCAGAGGCAACACTTCGGGCGGCTCCTGCAGGTCGGCATCGGTGGTTGCGATGATACTGCCGCGAGCGATGGCAAAGCCAGCAGATAGCGCGGCGGTCTTGCCGCGTCGGTAAGGTAACCGTACCGCGCGTGTGCACACGGGCTGAGACTGCTGCAGAAGGTTCTCCAGCTCCTGTGGTGTGCCGTCGGTGCTGCCATCGTCCACGTAGATGATTTCACAGGGGGTATCCAACCGCGCCAGCACCATTGTCAAGCGCGTATGCAGCTCCGGTAGATTCGGCTCCTCGTCATACATGGGTACCACCACGCTTACCTGCGGGGTAGTCATCTTTGCTCTGCCTCCACCAGAAACAGGTCAAACTGCTCGCGGTAACCATCGGGTAGCCATCGGAAAGGCGGCGCGCCCCGCAGTGAGGCGTAGAAACCCGCCTTCGGGGGAAGTGTTGCCAGGCGCACTGGGGCAGTAACCTCCACGCTCTCCTGGTACAGCAAATGAGGCACCAGCGAGGGAGGCACTGCTGCGTCGCCTCCAACAGTGGGTATCGCCACCAGAGTGCCTGGTGGAGGAAGGCGGTTCGCACTCACCTGCCGCATCCCCGCTTTTTGGGCGTAATACATCCATCCCCAGTGCCCTACAAACGCCTGCACGCCATGCTGACTCGCCAGCAACCGTGCCGCCTGTCGGTAAACCTCCGCGGTCTCAGTATCACACCAGCCAGCAAACATCCCAAACGCGACCTGAGCCGCCATCACTGTGGAAAGAGCCAGCCGTTGAAGCCGCCCCAACGGCTCTTGAGGAAGCCACATCAGCACCACAGGTGGCAGCGCGGGCAGGAGATGCCTTGCCGCTGCAAAGGGCGCACCGATGCCAATGGCAAACAGCACCCACGCCGTCCACAGCGCAGGGAAAGCCTGCTCATGCCACGCTGCCCACACGCGCCAGAGGGTTAACACCAGCAGAAACACCCCCGCCGCAATCCAGAAAGCCGATCCCAGGTCTCCTGCGGGTGCCACACCCTGCCACCTCCACCAGCCCGCAGCCAGAGCCACTGCCACGGCGAGGCAAACAGCCGCACGCCGCCTGCAAACGATGCCTGCCCACAGCCATAATAGCCACACCCCACCCAGACCTGCCAGTGTGCCCCACAGTCGGTCTGCAAACGGGGTGACGATGTCCTTGCGCTGCATGGTTGCCCAAAAGTGAATCTGTCCGTGAACGATGAGGTTCTGTATGCACCACAGGGCAAAGGGCAACAGCGCGAGTAACACCCACCACAGTTGGCGAACCTGTCTTTGCAGCAGCACGTATACCCCCAGCAGCACTATCGCCCCCAGCCCCGAGTACTTCATGAGTGTGGCACAGCCGGTAATCAGCGCACCCCAGCCCATCCGCCTGCCGTTTGCGGTGTCGCTTCCCAGCAGAAACAGCGCAATGCCCAGCGTCCACAGTGCCACCATCGGCACGTCGCGCATCAGATTGGGGGAAACGATGGTTGCAGGATTTAGCATCACCAGCGCGGTGGCGAGTGTCTCATTCGCGTGGAATCGTCGCGCCAGCAGCACCACACCCCACCACAACAGCACCTGCCACACCAGCATCGCCGTGTGCATCACCCACTCTCGCTCCCCGCCTGCGAGCATCCATAACGCAAGGTAGTAACTGAGCAGTGGGGGGTTGGTAGTGACGTGAAAGGTGGGTTTTACCGTGCCGTCCCAGTCCAGCTCGCCCGAGAGAGGGTGGAGCGGGTTCACCAGTATCTGCCGTGCGATGTGCAGCACGACGGTATCATCGACATGGAAGGGTTTACCGATGAAAGCAACCTGAATACCCAGTGCAACCACCAGCACCCACCATGCACCGGTGGATACAGGACGGACGAGCATCCGTTGCGAGGTATTCTCTATGGGTTCCTGACTGTCCATCGGTTTCCCTAAGGCGATTCTTTCCCCGCTTCCTGATGCAGAATCCTGCCCCCAACCATTGTCAGCCTTCGCCAGGGTTCGCACGCAGGAACACGCCTGCCCGAAACGAAGTTATACTTATCTCAAAGGCTTCGTGCCGGGAGGTGGCTGAGTATGCAAAGAGGCTTGCTTCTCGCGATGTCCATCCTGCTGGCTGTAGTTACGGTGCGCGTTGCCCTGGCTGATAAGCGTGCCGCGCGAGCAATCCGTGCCGAATACGCCAGAACTGCCCAGTATGCCAAACAGAAAAACGTGGAAGGTCTGCTCCGCCAGATGACACCGGATTTCCTCTATAAAACCAAAAAGGGCGATGTGATGAACAAGCAGATGGTCGAGCAGGTCATGCGCGCGCAATATGCGCTCATCCAATCGGTGGACAAGCGCAGCACCACCATCAAGAGAATGGAGATTAAGGGCAACACTGCACGAGTGACCACGGTGGAAGAGCTGGCGGTTACGATGCTGGATGCTCAGGGCAAGCCACGCAAGGTGGTCAGCAAGGCAACCACGCGCGACACGTGGGTCAAGACGCCGCAGGGCTGGAAAGTCAAAATGACGGAGATACTGGATGAGAAGACCACCATCGACGGCAAACCCCAGCCGGCGAGTTGACTCTGTATCGCAAAGCGGTTATATTAGAGCGTGGTGAACCAAGCGACGAGGGGAGATATGGAACACGACAAGCAGAAGGCAATACTGGAGATACTCGAGCAAGACGCCCGCACCACACCAGAACAGATAGCTGCCATGCTGGGAGCGGACGTGGACCTGGTGAAGCAAACCATACACCAGATGGAGTCGTCGGGTATTATCCGCCGTTACAAAACGGTGATCGACTGGGACCGCTTCGGTGAGGAACGGGTGTTTGCGTTCATCGACGTCAAAGTCAGCCCAGCGCGCGAGGTAGGCTTCGACGACGTCGCAGAGCGCATCTATCGCTTCCCGCAGGTTCATGCGGTGTATCTCGTTTCGGGTGACCACGATTTGCGTGTTATCGTCAGCGGGCGCACGATGAAGGAGGTTGCCGCCTTCGTTGCCGAGCGTCTTGCGCCGCTGGACCGGGTACAGGCAACCTACACACAGTTCGTGCTGAAGCGGTACAAGGAGGACGGCGAGGTGTACGCCGAAACCGAACCCGACCGCCGACTGGTGATGGCGCCATGAAACCGCTGTCGCAAGCTGTTCTGGCAGTACCCCCATCTGGCATCCGGCGGTTTTTCGACATCGCCGCGCAGCTGGAGGACTGTATCTCGCTGGGCGTCGGGGAGCCGGATTTTGTCACGCCATGGCACATCCGCGAGGCGGCGATCTGGGCGATCGAGAAGGGCTTCACCACCTATACGTCCAACTACGGGCTTTTCACCCTGCGCCAGCGTATCGCCGCACACCTGAAATCGCGCTACGGGGTGGACTACTCTCCGGAAAACGAGATACTGATCACCGTCGGCGTCAGCGAGGGGCTGGACATCGCCATGCGCGCCCTGCTAAACCCCGGCGACGAGGTTATCTTCTTTGAGCCCAGCTACGTCTCCTATCCGCCCTGCGTGCTGTTTGCAGGCGGTGTGCCTGTTCCCGTTCCCACCGACTACCGCAACGGTTTCCAGCCTGACGTCGACCGCTTGCGGAAGGCGATTACCCCGCGCACCAAAGCCATCCTGCTCTGCTATCCCAACAACCCGACGGGAGCGGTGGCTTCTCGCGCCACGCTGGAAGAGATTGTGCGCGTAGCCGCAGAGCACGACCTGTACGTCATCAGCGACGAGATATACGACCGCCTGATATACGACGCCGAGCATACCTGTGTTGCCTCCCTGCCCGGCGCGGCGGAGCGCACCATCCTGCTGGGTGGGTTCTCCAAGTCCTACGCGATGACAGGCTGGCGTATCGGCTACGCCTGCGCCCCCGCGCAGGTCGTCGAGATGATGATGAAGGTGCATCAGTACACCATGCTGTGTGCCCCCATTGCTGCCCAAAAGGCAGCGGAAGAGGCGCTGGAACACGGTGAGCCAGAAGTGGAACGGATGCGCCGTGAGTACGACCGCCGCCGCCGGCTGATTGTGAAGCGTCTCAACGAAATCGGTCTGGCGTGCGTGCCGCCACAGGGGGCGTTCTATGTGTTCCCGTCCATCCGGTGCACCGGCTTGCGTTCGGAAGAGTTCACCGAGCAGTTGCTGTGGGAGGAGCGCGTGGCGGTAGTGCCCGGCAATGTCTTCGGCAATAGCGGGGAGGGACACGTACGCCTGTCCTACGCGACTTCCCTGCCGAAGATCGAAGAAGCCCTGCACCGCATCGAGCGATTCGTCGATAAACGCAGGAAGTAACGTCGTGGAGGTAGAGCCATGTCCGGTAAGTTCTCGCACATCAAGAGGGCATTTGCCGTGCTGTGTGTGCTGTGTTCCGTAACCGGGTGGACAAGGGCGGACAGGGTGGTATTGACCCCTTCCGCGTACAATCTACCGCCCGGCAGCGCAAAGCTGGAAATCGCCCGGCGCGAAAGCCGGGGAGGTCTCACCCACTACTGGCTCCACGTGGGGCTTGTGGGTGGAATAGAACTGGAGGGAGCACGTTACGAAACCCGGCAGCGCCAAATAGACAGCCTCAGCCTGCAGTATAACATCTTGCCGGATATCGGCTTTACCCCGGCGGTATCGGTCGGGGTGCGTGATGTGGCGGACCGGACGGACGATGGTATCGCTTTCTACTTAGCGGTTGCTTATCGACTGCCCTATATGCCCCCCAATCCCCTCATTGAAGAGATGCACCTGTTCGGCGGTGTCGGCGCGGGGGGAATCAAGGGAGCCTTTGTGGGTGCGGAGGTGCGTACGCCCTTTCGTATCCTGCTCAGTGCGGAGTATGACAGCCGGGCATGGAACGCGGCTGTGTCGTGGGAGCCGGTGCCCCTGCTGCGGCTGCGCCTTTACAGCATTGACGGAGAAACCTACTACGGCGCCTCGCTGGCGGTGAGCTTTTAGCCTCACTCCCACTCGGTATGGAAAGTGCCCGGCTTGTCGATGCGTTCGTAGGTGTGCGCACCAAAGAAGTCCCGCTGAGCCTGTATCAGGTTCGCCGGCAGGTTCGCCCGGCTCATGCCGAACAGATAATCCACCGCGCTTCCCAGTACCGGCACAGGCACACCACAGCAATGTGCAGCATCCATGACCTTCAGCGCGAACGGCAAGTTTTCCAGCACAAACGCCTGCGCCCTCGGGCTGAGCAGCAGATGTGGGTTGTCGCCGCCCTCCTGAACGATTTCGCGCAGGAAGTTCAGCATCCGCGCCCGGATGATGCAGCCCCCTTTCCAGATGCGCAGTACCTCGGACAGGTTCAAGCCGTAGTCATAAGCGCGTGAAGCCTCCGACAGGAGCCACAACCCCTGCGAAAAGGCGAGAAACATGCTCAGGCGTAGAGAGTGTTCCATCGCCTCTATCAGGGGCTGAGTATCCAGCGGGCACGACTGGCACAGCTGGTCGGAGATGGCTTCGGCAATCTTCACGCGATGCTCCTTGAAGTGTGACAGGGTGCGTGCGAACACCGCCGTCGCTAGCGAGGGAGTCGGCACGCCGAGGTCCAGAGCCGCCTGCGCCGTCCATTTGCCGGTGCCCTTCTGCTCCGCTTTGTCCAGAATCATCTCCACCAGCGGTTTGCCCGTTTCCTCATCCGTCTTGCGCAGCGCTTTATAGGAAATCTCCATCAGGAATGAGTTCAGCTCGCCCTGGTTCCATCGCTCAAAGAGGTCGGCAATGTGGGCGGTAGACAGTCTGGCGGCGGCGCGCAGCACGTCGTAAGCCTCTGCGATGGCTTGCATGATGGCGTATTCGATGCCGTTATGCACCATCTTGACGAAGTGCCCTGCCCCCCCACGCCCCAGGTAGGTACAGCACGCTCCGTCCTCGGTTTGAGCCGCGATACGAGTCAATACCTCCTCCACCAGCGCGTAGGCTTCGGGAGTGCCGCCCGGCATGATGGATGGACCCTCCAGTGCGCCCCGTTCGCCGCCGCTCACGCCAGTTCCCAGGAACAGCAAACCTCTGGCAGCGAGGTTCTCCATGCGCCTTTCGGTATCGGCGTAGTGGGAGTTGCCCATGTCGATAATCAGGTCGCGACTGTCCAGCAGGGGAATCAGGCTGTCTATCATGGCGTCTACCGCCGCGCCCGCCTGCACCATCAGGATGACCTTGCGTGGTCGCGCCAGGCTCTGCACGAAGGTTTGCAGGTCGTACGCGGGAGTAATTGGCTCGTTCCTGACGCGCTCCGTGAGGAACGCCTCTGTGCGCGAAGCAGTGCGGTTGTAGACGCTCACCGAATAACCCTTGCGCGCGATATTCAGCGCAAGGTTCTGCCCCATCACGCCTAAGCCAATCAGACCGATGAAGTTGCCGTCTGCCATTGCTATACACCCTTCACCAGCATTTAGTCAGCGGATACCGGTTTTCCTTTGATAAGTGTATCCGCCGGGATACTGCACTACCGCCTGCCTTCCTTGCGCACGGTTACCTTCCGAATCAACAACTCCTCTGCAGAACCCAAACGGAAGTCCGCGCCATTCGCCCTGTTTACAAAACGGGCATCTCTCAGGGACACGCGGAAGGTTTGCCACGCACCGGTTCCCCCCGGCGTGAACCTCTGCGCCAGCTTGAACGCGCCCTGATGCGGGCCGCCCGCCGGGTCGGAAGAGTCGTATTCAAGCGTGAACTCGCGGACGGTATCCCAAACTTCTACCTCGATTTGCACCAGATCATCGCCATCGAAATAGAAGCTGTCGTCCACGTCGAAGTAGGCAAAGCGCACGTTGTGGTGGCGGTTGGGCAGAGTTCTCCAGGCAGAGACGCCCCCTGCTTCGGCAGGTTCCATCAAGCCATCCCCGTTGGGGTCGATATGCAGGCGGATGCCCCGCTCGACGGGTTGTCGTTCCAGCACAATGGAGACCTCCTGCGCCTTAGAGTACGCTCCCTGTGGGCGCAGTTGCACTCCTCGTCGGAACAGGTTCGCGTAACGGGCGTTCAGCTTGACATACTGGTCGCCGTACTCACGGGTGGGGCAAATCTCGGAGCCTTCATGCAGCTCGTTCCAGGTCTCTATCATCACAATGAACGGACGACGCTTCGGGTTCATGCGCAGGATTTGCTCCCAGCTGCGTTCGAAGAACTTGCCCCCTTCGCGGTCGCGCACCAGAGGAGCCCTGCCCGGCACGGCGGAGTGGTCATAGCCAGGACCGATAGCTGCGACCTCCAGAATGGCAGGCGCTATCGCGCCGCCCCAGCCGTACACACTGTCGGTGCGCACTTTGCCCCACGACACCTCCCGCACGATGTAGGGACGACAGCCAAAGTGCTTGGCGAACTGCTGATACACGAAGTCTATCGCCTGCTGGTTATAGTCCTTTGCGAAAGCCGCCGCGTACAGGAATATCAGCGGACGGTGGTCGATCATCGCCCACAGTTTGGGAGGCAGCATCGAGAAGAAGTCACGGATGGAGACGTAAAACCACTCCTGTCCCTCGCGCGTGGTGAGGTCGGCATGGTAGTTATCGGCGTTCCATTGCAGGGTGGAGGTGTCGTAGAACAGCCCGATTTTGGGCGGGCGGCGTTTGGCAGCCAGCATCTGTTCCTGCGCCTTCACCAGCGCAGCCAGCCCCTCAAAGCTCCAGTACAGCCCTTTGCCCGGCTGCCGGTCGGCAGGATTGCCCCAGTAGACGGGCAGGATGAAATCGATTCCGGCACGCAGGATGTCCTCCATCTCCCGCCGATGCCAGTCCACCGAGCGATAGCTATAACCTTCCGGGTTCGCCGGATGGTCGGTCAGGGCATCGGTTCCGTCGGGGTCGATGAAATGCTCCCCCGTGTTCACGTCGTACCAGTAGAAATAGTAGGTACCCACGATGGGCTGCCCCGTGCGAAAGGTGGACAGCGCGCGAATCGTGGCAGGCTTGTGCCCGATATAGTTGCCCATCGGGGGCAGTTGCAGGAAGCGTGCAGGCATAGCGTCCTCCCGAATCGAACTGTATGTGTGCTTCGCCGCACCGGTATAGATTCCTTTCTGTTCTGGTCGGCTCTATGATTGAGAGTTTTTCATTAGCACATGAGAGTTTCCTTTAGTGTCTCAATTGAAGGGGAGACTTTCTCACAAAGCGTGGAGGTAGACCTGCTCGCAAAAGCGGTGGTCGGAGACCTCATCTCGCAGGTCTCCAGTAGGAGCGGCAAGCGTCTGGCTGTCTTTGTGTTTCGTCGACAGCTTGGTAGGTTGGATTCGGCTATCAGTATGCATGTCAAGTTACTGAACACGGAAGGACAGACAGAGACCGTATGGCATGTGGTTGTAGACCTGCAGGGCAACGTGTTACATCTGCATTCGCAATGAAGGTATAATCCAGATGGAGGACACGAAAGTGAAGACGAAGGTGGACCTGCACGCTGTGAACGCGGAGACACAGCAACGGATACGTTCTTACCTGTCTGGAGATTGCACCAGACAGCAAATAGCAGAGTGGGCAATGCAGCAGGTCAAAATGCTACCCGCTCAAGACCTTATCGACAGCGAGTACGGTCAGCTGCTGGACTATGTGCTGTGTCGCCTGCTAGACGATGACTGGGTTAGTGATGTAGAGTATCACCAGGAGCTGCACGAGTTGTTATCTCGTCTTGAACGCGCTGAGCGCGACGAGGTCTTTTTGCCTTAGACGCTCTATTCACGCCGTCACTGTTGTACCCTCTTGCCTGAGCGCATGACTGCTACTCAGTGACAGCTAGCTCCGCGTATTTCTCATCAAACCGCCGGATGACCTCACGGAACTCTTCGGGAAGCAGGCTCAGGGTGTTCTGCACAATCGCTTCAGGCATCTCCTTGTAGTACGCGGCGGCGATTCCTCCCGTGATACACGCTAAGGTGTCGCTGTCGCCGCCCAGCGAGATTGCCAGCCGTATCGCGCTCTCATAGTCCGTGCTCTCCAGAAAGGCCACGATTGCCTGAGGCACGGTCTGCTGGCAGGTTTCGTTGAACCGGTATGTGGGTCGGATTTCGTTCAGCGTGAAGTCGAGGTCATAACCGAAGGTGCGCGTGACGTAATCACGGATTTGTTGCCTGGTGCATCCGGTGCGGGCAAGGTAGATGGCGGCGGCGGTCGCCTGTGCCCCTTTGATACCTTCGGGATGATTGTGGGTCACCTCTGCGGAACGCTGTGCCAGTTGCAGTGCCTCTTCCAGCGTGGAGGCGGCAAAACCGATGGGGCTGGCTCGCATCGCGGAGCCGTTGCCGAAACTGCCATAGGGTCGTGGATTGTCGGAATGAAGCCAGTGGCGGAAAAAGCCGCCATAGCCCCGGTTCGGGTAGCGTCTACCGTAATCGCGCAATGTCGCGGCGAAATCTTTGCCGGACAGGATGCTGTCGGCAACGGCGATGGTCAGCACCGTATCATCTGTGAAGTCCGATTGTGCACTGAACAGGGGGAAATCTGTGGTTTTGATTCGGTTCCACTCATAGGGCGCACCAATCACATCGCCTGCAATCGCACCGATAATGGTTGGGATATACTGCGCCATTCTCTTCCTCCGTCCAGAAGTTTGCCAACAATATTCTCTACCGCACGATATTTTCCCTTTGAGAAGACGAGGCTGCAGGTTCAATCCATGCTGCAGGAACTGAGGTAGCCACAGGCTGGGCAGACCTGTTTGCATCCGTGCAGTGGTTTCATCGTATAACCACACACCGGGCAGGCAAGGTGCGAGGGAATAGACGGTGTCGCTGAGGGCGAGGGAAGCGGTTCGTGCGGGCGGGGTTGCAGCTCGGGTGTGGCGATCTCCGGCGGACGGGCAACCAGCGGATACACCCGCGCCCGGTACCCCTCCACGATAATCAAGCTGGTCATCACCTTTGCGTCGGGCAGTTTCCGCAGCAGTTCCGTCATGATTTTCATCTGACTTTGCGGGCGGGGGTCGCCAGCCAGCAGCAGGATGGCTCCCGGACGCCAGCCGCTTTGACGCGAAATCAGTCGGACAAACGCTGGCGACGCGCTTACCAGCACCCGACCCTCTCGCCAGGCGGTCTGCACGAGGGCTTCGTCGGATGCACTGTGCAGGATGGGGTCGCCGCGTACCTCGCGCACGTCGTGTCCCATTTTGCGCAGGTGTGCCGCGACCTGTGCGCTTATCTGGCTATCCAGCAGCAGCTTCATCTTCTTGCTCCAGTTTCTCTGCCGCCACAAGCAGCGCCAGTCGCAGGTCTTCTTCGCTCAGCTGAGGATAGGCACGCAGAATCTCCCAGTGGCTCATGCCTGCCGCGAAGCAGCGCAGGATGAACGAAACAGGCATCCGCTCTTCGGGAATGCTGAGTGCCCCCCCGCAAATACCGGGCTCCTTACGCACACGGTTCCGGGCGTACAGACTCATTGTTTGCTCCAGAATGATGTGGTAATCACCCTGCGTTACTATTTTACCACTTCGAGTGACGGAGAAGAAGGCGGGTTGTGGCGCAGGCATCGAAAATGCTTCACCGATAATCATCGAGCAGATTGTCAGGGGCATACTGTTCCCCAGACTCCCGAACCACGAAAACATTGCTTGCTTGCAGTTCAGGTGCCCCGAAAGCTTTTTGAAGCACACGGTCTAGCAAGCTTTCGACACTACCGGCAACTGATTGGTGAGGAATGCCCAGCTTGCGCAGGATATTCGCGAATTGAGACAGGTCTTTTGCATCGCGCAGCTCCATCCACAAAATACCTCGTTGTTTCAACTGCTCCTTGTTCTTTTCCGACAGTTTGTCCGCGATAAAAATGTTGGCGTCGCGGGCAAAAGCGGCATCAGCGCTTTCGGGATTTCCTTTGCCCATTAGCTTGACCTCGCAACGATAATACTTGCCGTCGCCACCTATCAAATAAAAGTCTACCTCTCTGTCATGCCCTTCCTGAGCCTTCAGCGCGTAGTGAGAGCGAGGCACCTCATGGAGGGCGCAAAGTGTCATCATGAGCGGCTTCTCTACCTGCTTGCCTGCGGTGCTCCAAACACTTCCTCGGATGGCTGCGCGCGCGACGGCAAGCGCGTTGATGACTATGAGACTTTCGTTAATGTCAAGGTCAATCGCCACGTTGTTAAATTTGATGGTAAGGGTGATGTTCACTTCTGTTTCGCTGGCGAGTTCGCGGATGGCTTGATAGAGTGTCGCGTAGTGTTCGGCGGCGGCTTGTATCACAATCTCTTTGCGGGTCGTGTTATACATGTTATTGATGGTTTTGATATTCAGCCCAGCATGACGGGCAATCTGCTCCTTCGGGAGTTCTGTTGCCAGCATTTCGTGCTGGTACCAGTCAACGGTAATCTGCTGCTGGCGCATCTTCGATTCAGCCACGCGCTTGAAAAAGTCGATAGCATACTCCAAGAATTGAGCGTCGATGAGTGCGACCACTTCTGACCGATAATCCTGCCCCAGAATGAGTTTGTACACGATGCTGCGGATGAGTGAGGAGGACGCCGTCATCGGTGTTGCCCCTGATGCTGCTCGCTGAGGCGGGCAAACTCGTCGAGTGACAACGCGCGCATAGCCTTGTCGCCAAAAAGGCTCCCTTCGCTCAGCAACTGCTTTGCGTAGGCGGCATACTGGGGGTCTTTCTCCGTCAGAAAGAAGTATCTGCCGAGTTGCAAAGCGGCAACGCCTACCGTCCCACGTCCGGCAAACGGATCAAAAATGAGGTCGCCGCGATATGAATAGAGCTCAATGACCCGGGCTGCCAGCTCCACCGGAAACACCGCCGGATGAACAGGGTCTGCGGATGGCGCTATCTTCCACAGGTTGGTCTTCTCATAGTCGCCACGCACTTTGCTGGCTTCCACCGTCTCCTCATCGTATTGGCGCATGTTCCAGTCGATCAGTTTGTGGGTATGCTTGCGGTATACAATAACATACTCCACCACGGAGTTCGCTTTATACCCCAACGGCTTGCGATGCTGGTAGAAGCCACCATTACGGTTTTTGGCGCTGGGTTCCGGTTTTACCCAGATAATATCGTCGATGAAATCGAAACCAATCCTGGTGATGAGGGGATGAATGTCAAAGGGTATCAGGTAACGGGTACTGGAGTGCTGTCGGCTCATACGCGGTACCAGCACCGGAGAAGTATTCAACACAAAGAATCTCCCTTCTTTGGTGATGCGGTGTACCTCGGTGAAAACACGCACTAAGAACTGCAAATACTCTTCGTAGCTCTGGTAAATAGTATAATCGCGGGCATTGTAGTAAGGAGGCGACGTAAAAGTCAAATGTACTGACTCATCCGGCACATAACGCAGGGCCTCCAGCACATCTGCGTTGACCAGCACATTGTGCAGCCACTCCGGACTTCGTGTATGTTCCCGGCTGTCTTTGCGCACACTTTCTGGATGCGCATCGAGCTCGGTGGCGACGGCTTTGCGGACCAGCTCACTGGGGTGGCGACGCAGTTTTTGCAGATGTTGAATGACCTCTGCGTTGTGTCGGAAACAAAGCAGCCCGCGCATCGCTTGTAGGACTACCTTGGGGTCTTCATCGCCCAAAAAGCGCAGAAGATGAGGGATGGCTTCCGGGCGGCGAAGCCTCCCGATAGCCGAAACGAACTCACGGCGAGCCAGTGTGTTCGGTTCCTTCTGGGCACACTGCGCGAGAAAAGGCAACAGAGAAAGATTCCGCAGCTTACCCAGATTCTTTGCTGCAGCAAGCCGTACCTTCGGATGCGAGTGCTGTGCCAGCTGCATCAGCGGTGCCGGGTCAGTATCTGGTGGTAGCCTCCCCAGCTTTTCCAGTCGTTCCAAAACGACCGTCCCATCGGCTTCGGCAGCGATGTCGAACAATGCGGAGTGCATAAAGGTAGTCACCTCTCTGATGGCTTCCCTGGTAACAATCTTCCTGAGTATAGTATACCTTGCTATGAAAAACCCTTAGCAGCCCTATCCTCCCTCGCCGCCTTTGCCCACGATGCCCCCTTCCGTCATGGGGCGCGGGTCCAGCAGGCGGTCCAGTTCTTCTGCACTCAGGTCGGTCATCTCCAGAGCCACCTCCTTCAGCGAACGCCCCTCCGCATACGCCCGTTTCGCAATTTGCGCCGCCCGGTCGTAACCGATGACGGGGTTCAGCGCGGTGACCAGAATGGGGTTCTTGCCCACCGCCTCGGCGATGCGCTCGCGGTTCACGATGAACCCCGCCACCGCCTTGTCCGCCAGCACCTGCGCGGCGTTGCCCAGAATGGTGATGGACTGCAACAGGTTGTGCGCAATCAGCGGCAGCATCACGTTCAGCTGGAAGTTGCCGTGCTGATTGCCCAGCGTCACCGCCAAATCGTTGCCCATCACCTGCGCACACACCATCATCACCGACTCACAGATGACGGGGTTCACCTTGCCGGGCATGATGCTGCTGCCGGGTTGCAAGGAAGGCAGCGCGATTTCACCCAGCCCCGCGATGGGACCGCTGTTCATCCAGCGCAAATCGTTGGCAATCTTCATCAGCGCGGTGGCGGTGGTCTTGAGGTGTGCGCTCAGTTCGGTGGCGGTATCCATCGCGGATTGCGCTGCGAAGTGGTTGTCGCTCTCCACGAAGGGGATGCCTGTGCGCTCCGCCAGCTTCTGCGCCACGCGCGAGGCGAACTCCGGATGAGCATTGATGCCCGTGCCTACCGCCGTGCCCCCCAGCGCAAGCTTTGCCAGACGCGGCAGGCAGATCTCGATGCGCTCGATACTCTGCGCCACCTGGTATGCCCATCCGCCGATTTCCTGCCCCATGCGCACCGGCATCGCGTCCATCAGGTGCGTCCTGCCTGTTTTCACCACGTCGTCCAGCTCCGCCGCCCGCTGCAGAAGCACCTCGTGCAGATGGCGCAGTGCAGGCAACAGCACCTCCTGAACTTCTAAGTGTGCACTGACGTGGATAGCGGTGGGGATGACGTCGTTCGAGGACTGCCCCATGTTCACATGGTCGTTGGGATGCACCAGTTTCGAGCCGATTGCCCCGCCCAGCAGCTGCGTGGCGCGGTTGGCAATGACCTCATTGGCGTTCATGTTGGTGGAGGTACCCGAACCGGTTTGAAAAATGTCTATCGGGAAGTGCGCGTCCCATTTGCCCTCTGCCACCTCCTCTGCCGCCTGTCGGATGGCTTGCGCCTTCTGCGCATCCAGCAATCCCAGCTCCTGATTCACCTCCGCCGCCGCACCCTTAATCAGTCCCAGCGCGCGGATAAACACTCGCGGGAAGCGGATGCCGCTGATGGGAAAGTTCTCGACCGCGCGTTGCGTCTGCGCGCCATACAGCGCATCGATGGGTACCTGCACCTCACCCAGCGAATCGCGTTCTATTCGGAACTGGCTCATATGCTCTTCTCCTCTCACTCACTATTTCGCGGGTAACCTGCGAGTTAGCAACCGAACGTCATTTCGCGTAAATGCTGACTCGTCCCTGCACCACCGAGCCTGCGGGCAGCTCGGGCACGGGTATCTCCACGAAGGAGGAGTTGTAAGGCAGATAGAGCTCCTGACCACTGAGAAACAGCGTATCCTCGAGCACGTAGCCGTTGATGACGTAAAGATAGATTCGGCAGTTCCGCGCGATCTGGTCTATCTCCAGCAGGATGGGATTGCTTTGGGACGTCCTGACTTGCCCGCTGCTGCACAGATACGAAGCAGTTGCCTGCAGTTGCATGGTTCGGTAGGGTTGTGGGTTCCACAGGCTGAAGTACACCGTCTGGATACTACCCGTCGGAAACGCCCCGCGCACGCCCTTAACGGCCAGTTTTACCGGAACCTCATTACCCGACACCGCCCACGCCCGCAGCAGGGCATCGGCATAAACAGGCAACGCCAACCACACGAGCAGCATCGCGCCACTGAGCCGGTGCATAATCTCCTTTCGCATGTACTCCCTCCAGGTCGGTGTGGTAGACCGCGACCGCAAAAACAATGAAGCAACAAACGGATTCTATCACAACACCAGCGGTTTTGGGAAGAGGCTGGCTCCAAAGAGCTGCGGCAGGAATGCGCCGGTCTGTTTCCGAATGTTTGCATCGACGGACAGGGGTGTGGAAAAGGATTCTGACCTGACCCCCAGCCCCCTTCCCTGCGAGGGAAGGGGGAAAACAATACTCCCCTCTCCCGCAGCGTCGGGAGAGGGGCTGGGGGTGAGGGCATACAAACTCCCAACATGAAAGGAGGAGACGTTGTTCCTGCACAGTATCGCCAGTCGAATCGCTGCCCGACGAGCCAGAGAAGCAATAGTTGAAGCCGAAGTCCCCGCGCCCCGCGTGGTCACACTGCGGGCGGTACTGCTGGGGTTGCCCCTCATTGCCATCAACTGCTTCTGGATTACGGTGGTGGAGGTGCGCCTGTACACACTGGACGGTACCTCCCTGCCGCTGTTCATTACACCCATCTTCATGCTATTCGTGCTGATTATCCTGAACCTGTTCTGGCGGTGGTTCAGCCCGCGTTCTGCCCTCACACCGGGCGAGCTGCTGACGATATACGTCATGCTGGTCATCTCCTCGACGCTGGCAGCGCACGATATGCTGCAGAACATGTTTGGTGTGCTGGGACATCCCGTGCAGTTTGCCACCCCAGAGAACAACTGGAAGGCATTGTGGTTCGAGTATGTGCCCTGGCGGCTGTTCGTGCGGGACGAAGACGTGTTGAAGGATTTCTATCAGGGCAACGTCTCACCCTATCGCTGGCATCGCATCCAGCCTTTTCTGGAGCCGCTACTGCTGTGGGCGGTGCTGATTCTCGCCCTGATTGGCGTCATGCTGGGGGTCAACATCCTGCTGCGCCGCTCGTGGACGGAGCATGAGCGACTGGTTTTCCCCATCGTGCAGCTGCCGATGGCGATGACGGGACATATCGGCGGCGTGCCCTTCTTCCGTCAGAAGCCCATGTGGGCGGGCTTCGCACTGGCGATGGCGATTAGCGGATTGAACGGCATCCACTGGCTGTATCCGTCTGTGCCCTACATCCAGTACATCAAGCTCTACGACCTGCGCCAGCACATCACCACCCGCCCGTGGGACGCAGTGGGATGGACACCCATCAGCATGTATCCCTTTGGCATCGGGCTGGCGTTCTTCACGCCGCTGGATTTGCAGTTCTCCTGCTGGTTCTTCTACGTGGCGCGCAAGCTGTTTCAGGTGGTGGGCGCGGTGTTCGGCTGGGATGCCCCCACCAACGTGGGCTTCCCCTTCTTTCCCGAGCAGGCGGCGGGCGCGTGGACTGCGTTGGGCATCGTGGTTATCTATGGGGCGAGACGCTATTTCGTCAACGCCTGGCGACAGGCGTGGGCAGAAAACCCTGACGACCCCGAAGAGAGCCGGCGCTTCCGCTGGGCGTTTGGGCTGATTGTGGTCTGCCTGCTGGTGATTATCGTCTTCGCGCAGCAGCTGGGGCTGTCGCTGTGGGTGGGGGTAACCTTCTTTGCCATCTACTTCCTGCTTGCCATCACCATCACCCGCGTGCGCGCGGAGCTGGGCACGCCCCACGAGATTTACTTCGTCAACCCCAACCGCATGATGACCGCGCTGTTCGGCACCCAAAGCATCGGCGCACGCGACCTGACGCTGATTCAAACCCTGTACTGGTTCAACCGCGGATACCGATCACACCCGATGCCCAACCAGCTGGAAGCGATGAAGATGTTCGAACACTATCCGAAATCACTGAACAAGCTCATCTGGGTCATCGTGATTGCCACGCTGTTTGGCTTTGTCGCCACCTGCTGGGCGAATCTGCACGTCACCTACCGCGCGGGGGCAGATGCAAAGGCAGTGGGATTCAAGGACTGGCTGGGCTGGGAGTCTTTCGGCTGGCTGACGAACTGGATGAATGTGCCCGTGGAACGCGAGACCACCCGCATTGGCTATATGGCGGGCGGGTTTTTCCTGGTGGTGTTCCTGCGGCTGATGCGCAACCTGTTCCTGTGGTGGCCGTTGCATCCCGCAGGCTACGCGCTGGCGGTCTCTTATGCGATGGATTACTTCTGGTTCAACTTCTTCATCGCGTGGGTCATCAAGGGGCTGTTGATTCGCTACGGGGGGATGCGCGCGCATAACATCGCCGTGCCCTTCTTCCTCGGCTTGATTCTGGGCGACTACACGATGGGCAGCCTCTGGAGCATTCTCGGCGCAGCGATGGACGTGCAGACGTATAAGATATACATCTAGCACAGCAGGGAAGGAGAACAAAATGTTCCGGATTGCGGCTATCGACATCGGCACCAACTCCATCCTGCTGACGGTTGCGGAGATACAGGAAGACGAGATACGCACCCTCTGTGAACGCAGCCGCATCACCCGATTGGGAGAAGGTTTGAACGCCACCGGCAAACTGAGCGACGAACCCATGCAGCGCTCACTGCACGCCCTGCGCGACCTGCTTGAAGAAACCCGACAGCACCAGGCGGACACGGTGGTCGCTGTGGGCACAGAGGTGCTGCGCAAGGCGCAAAACGCCGAGCAGTTCCTGGCGGCGTGCCAGCAGATGGGGTTGTCTGTAGAAGTCATCTCCGGCGAGCGGGAGGCGTATTTGAGCTATCTGAGCGTCGCGGCGGACCCGGTGTTCGCCTCCAGGTCGCAGTGTCTGACCATGCTGGACGTGGGCGGAGGTAGCACGGAAATCAGTCGGGGTTGCTCCGGGGCGTTGCACCATAGCCGCAGTTATCCCATCGGCGCGGTGCGCCTGACCGAGGCTTATCTGCATTCCGACCCGCCCAGCGCGGAACAGATTCGCGCCCTGCAGGAGGCGGTAGCCCAGCATCTCCAGCAAGAAAGCCGCCTTGCGGAAGAGGAGTACCTTGTCGGTGTGGGAGGGACGTTTGTCAACCTTGCCTCGCTCCATGCCGGCTACACGGAATACCGCCCCGAGCAGGTTCATGGAGCCACCCTCACGCAGGCGCAGATGCAGTCGCTGGCGGAAAGGCTGTGCGCCCTGCCTCTGGCTCAGCGTCGGCAGTTGCCCGGCATCGAGGTGGAACGCGCTCCCGTGCTGCACGCAGGCGCGTGGATCGCCGCGACCGCCATGCAGTGCCTGCACGCCCAGACGATTGCGGTTAGCATGAGAGGGATTCGCTGGGGAATTATTTACGAGTATGCCCATGCGCATCGCCATTGACGCCCGATGCTTAACCGGAGCCTACACCGGTGACCGCACCTACTGGCTAGGACTGGTGCGCGGGCTGTGCGCCCTGCAGCACGAACATCAGATGCTGTTGTACACACACGCGCCGATTACCGACCCCTTCCTGCCCACCGATGAACGCCTGAAGCAACGGGTGATCCCTTCTGGAAACCTGCGCTGGTGGAGCTGGAAGCAGTTCCCCGACGCGGCGAACGCCGACGGTGCAGATGTGGCACACGTGCAGTACACGGTACCTGCCCGCCTGAGAATGCCCGTAGTGACCACGGTGCACGACATCTCCTTCCGCCTGATGCCCCACTGCTTCCCGCTGAAGCACCGGTTGCTGTTGAACCTGACCGTGCCTCCATCGATGCGCCGCGCCGCACGGGTGATTACCGTTTCCGAAAGCAGTCGGCAGGACATCCTGCGCGTGTATCGCCTGCCCGCCGAGAGGGTGATAGCCATTCCCAACGCGGCAGACGAGCGGATGCGCCCCGTAGAACGCGCCGTTGCCACACAAATCCTTCAGGAAAACTACGGTCTGCAAACGCCATTCGTGCTGATGGTGGGCGTCCTGCAGCCGCGCAAGAATCTGCCGCTGGCGGTACAGGCTTTTGCGCAGGCGGTACTGCCGGGCAAACTGCCGCACCGCCTGGTGATTGTGGGCAAGCCGGGCTGGGGCATGAAGGAATTGCAGAAAGCCATCATCCGCTGGCAGGTGCAGGATAGAACTGTCCTCACCGGCTACGTGCCCGACGAGCATCTTCCCTGTTTTTACTCCGCCGCCGACGCGCTGATGTACCCCAGCCTGTACGAAGGGTTCGGTTTACCGCCTCTGGAGGCGATGCAGTGCGGATGCCCCGTGCTGGCGGGCGATATTCCCGTGATGCACGAAGTGGTCGGGGAGGCAGGTATGCTCCTTTCGGCTCATGACCCGGTGGTATGGGCACAGGCTTTACATACACTGCTGACCAACGAGTGGGTACGCCAGCAGATGCGCGAGCGCGGTTTTCGGCAAGCCTCCCTCTTCTCATGGCGCGAGTCCGCCAGGCGCACGCTGGAGGTCTACGAGGCGGTTTGCCCGACCAGGTAGCACCCCGCCCACCGGAGGGCGAGGCTCCCGCCGAGCCCTTACACGCAGGCTACAGATGGAACTACAGACGGAACCCGCTAATGTCCACGTAGCCACACCCTTCAGGGCGCGTTCCAAAATGCGCAGGCGAAAGCCTGCGGTTGCATGAGGCTACGTGAGGTTTTACGCTCTTCAGCCGGCGCACCGTATACGGGAAAACCGCCGCCCTTGTGGCATTCTCCTTCAATCCAGCAGTTCATACCGCGTGTTGCGGCGGCGGGGTTCATAACCGGCGTCGCGGATGAGACGCTCCATCTCGGTGGCGGTGGGGATGAACTTGCTTCCCGCTGCCGATACCACGTTCTCCTCGATCATCGTGGAGCCGAGGTCGTTGATGCCGTAGCCCAGCGCAATCTGCGTAATCTTTGGTCCCTGCGTCAGGATCGATGCCTGCAGGTTCGGCACATTATGCAGCAGCAGGCGAGCGATGGCTACTGTACGCAGGTAGTCATATCCCGTTGCCTTGCTCAGGTGAGACAGCTCGGTCTCCTCCGGCTGGAAGTTCCATGCAATGAAGGCGCGGAATCCGCCGGTCTGTTCCTGCAGTTCGCGGATACGCAGTAAGTGCTCCACGCGGTCCTCTATCGTTTCCACATGCCCGAACATCATGGTGGCGGTGCTGTAGATGCCCATTTCGTGAGCCACGCGCATACAGTGCAGCCACTCGTCGACCGTGTGCTTGTAGGGCGCGATTTGCTTCCGCACACGGTCCACCAGTATCTCGCCGCCACCGCCCGGGATAGACTGCAAGCCCGCTTCACGTAGTCGGCGTAGCGTCTGAGCGATGCTCAGGCGAGAGATATGGGCGATGTAGATAATCTCCGTCGGGGAGAGCGCGTGGATAATGACCTGCGGAAACCGCTCGCGGATAGAGGAGAAGAGGTTTTCGTAATAGTCTATCTTCAAGCGGGGATTCAGACCGCCCTGTATCAGCACCTCCACCCCGCCTTTGTCCACCAGCTCCTGAATCTTATCGAAAATCTCCTGCATGGAGAGCGTGTATCCTTCCGCGCTGCCCGGCACGCGATAGAAGGAACAGAACTTGCACCGTACCCAGCATACGTTGGTATAGTTGATGATACGCCCGACAACGTAGGTCACAATGCGGTTGGGATGTATGCGCTCCCGCACGGCATTGGCGAGCGCGGCAATCTCGGGCAGGCGGGGGTAGCGGAACAGCCACACGCCTTCCTCGAAAGTCAGCGGTTCGCCAGAGTACACTTTATCAGCGAGATGTTCTATGGTCATGGTCGAGTGGTCGGCTAAAGCACGACTCATTGTGCTACCTCGTTCAAATCGTTTACATCCCATTATACCCTGCGGTGTCACAGAGAAGAATAAAACGCGCCGCGCACGCGCAAAACGGGGGCAGGGAAACGCCGGATGAATGTGGGAATATGCCTGTGCATCTGTGACTCTTTTTCTTGGGGTACGTGACTATGCCGGGGGAAACCTTCTTAAGGACAATCTACTGCTGCCGAAGCGCAGGCCAAAAAGTCTGGCGCGCTGTGGGTGTGCTTCTCTGGATGTTGGCGATGTGCATTGCGCCGACTGCTACCAGTTGGGGACAGCAGGAAGCATCGGTACAGGAGCTGCAAGCGGAGATCGCCCGCCTGCGTGAGCGGGTGGCGGAACTGGAATCACTGAAGGCGCAGCTGGACAGGCTGGAACAGCAACTGCAAAAGGCGCAGGAGACCCGGCTGCCTCCGGCGACGGCAGCGCACCGGGAGACGAAAATCGCGGTCGATGGACGGTTCTTTGTGGGGGTCTTTGGCACACAGCCGGACGGCTGTTTCCCCAATCGCACTCTGGATATCCCTGACAGTAAGGTTCGGTTTACCTTCCAGCCCTCGCCGCACGTGGTTCTGGTCAATCGCTTCAGTGCAAGCCGCACCGGCGCCAGCAGCATGGACTATCTTTACATCGACCTGATAGACTGGGGAGGCATCTGGCGCGGGCACACCCTGCGCATCGGCAAACACAAGCTCGATATCGGTCAGGAGACATGGACAGACAATCCCATAGAGAACGTGGTGATTACCAACGCGGTATCTCATATCTCCGGGCTGGACGAGGGCTTGAATCTGCGAGGACCGCTCGGGGCAGGCTCGCGCCCGTGGAGCTACTCCATCGAACTGGTGAACGGCAGTCACGGCTTTGCACCTGCCTCGTCACAGTGGGCGTGGGGCGTGAAGGTCGGCGGGCCGGTTGCGGATAAGGTTCATCTGTCCGCCACTTACATGCGCACCGGCAATCTCGTCAGGCGGGACGGCACACTGGACAAGCCCGACCTGAACATCGCCGAGGTCTTTGACCCACCCGCTGGCGCAACCGGCTGGCGTCGCAGTTTCTGGGAGGTAGACCTGCGCTACGGCTACGGCAAAGAGGGTGTCAAGCCTGTCGTCGGCAGCGAGGCGGACACTCCCTGGCAACTGGCGCTGGCATACGGTCGGTTCCGGGACGATGCTGAGGGAGCGCCCGACCGCAAGGGCAGCTTCGGGTTTGTGGAGACGCTGTTTAACCTGACGCCGCGGGTGTATCTGGCATTGCGCTTCAGCCAGATTGCGCTGGAGGACGGTGCTACTGCCAAACTGGGAGGAAGCCCTGTAGAGGTCAACGAGTACCGCAGATACTCGCTCGGTCTGGGCTATCGGCTGTCGCGCCTGACACATTTCAAAACGGAGTACACGCTCAATGAAACGCGCGGAGGCGCAACCAGACCCGACCTGAACCAGTTCGCTATCGGTATTGGTACGCGATTTTAGACATGCGCCCCTCTCCCCCTGCGCGCCGGAGAGGGGCTCCGGTTCAGTACGCCCGTGCGAAGATGACCTGCTGGGTGGTCTCTTTGCCCGTCAGGATGCACCTGCCCGCCTTTTCGGGCTGCTGGAAGGGGATGACGCGGATGGTCGCGCGGGTCTCCGCCTGCACGCGGTCTTCATCTTCGCGGCTGCCTGCCCAGTATGCCCGTGCGAAGCCGGTCTCTATAGCCTCCTTCAGCTCTTCGAAACTGGTGACCTCCACCGTGTGGTCTTCGCGGAAGCGCAGGGCACGGTCGTACAGTCTCTGGTGAATGGTGTCGAGCAGCTGGCTGACCTGCTCCGGCAGTCCCTCCTGCGGCACGAAGGTTTTGCCCTCTCGTCCCGGCATGTCACGCCGTGCCAGCGCGACGGTACCCTGCTGCACATCGCGCGGACCGACCTCCACACGCACGGGCACGCCACGCACCTCCCACTCGTTGAACTTGAAACCCGGTGTGACCTCGTCGCGGTCGTCCAGCTTGACGCGGAATCGCTCTGCCAGCTGCTCCTTCAGGCGATGCGAGCATTCCAGCACGGCCGACCGCTCGGCATCGCTCTTGTAGATGGGCACGATGACCACCTGCACCGGGGCAAGCTTCGGCGGCAGCACCAGCCCTTCGTCGTCGGAGTGCGCCATGATGAGCGCGCCGATCAACCGCGTCGACACTCCCCATGAGGTGGTCCACACATACTCCTGGCGGTTGTCCGGCGTCTGGTACATAATCTCGAACGCGCGGGCGAAGTTCTGCCCCAGGTTGTGCGAGGTTCCCGCTTGCAGGGCACGTCCGTCCTGCATCATCGCCTCGATGGCATAGGTGCGCAGTGCGCCTGCGAACTTCTCCTTCTCCGTTTTGCGCCCACGCAGCACGGGCAGAGCCATCACCTTCTCGGCGAAGTCGGCGTACACCTCATGCAGGATGCGCAGGGTTTCCTCTTCTGCCTCCTGTTCTGTGGCGTGCGCCGTGTGTCCCTCCTGCCAGAGGAACTCCAGCGTCCGCAGGAAGGGGCGCGTGCGCATCTCCCAGCGAACCACGTTTGCCCACTGGTTAATCAGCAGGGGCAGGTCGCGCCACGACTTAATCCACTTGGCGAAGCTGTGCCCGATAATCGCCTCTGAGGTCGGGCGCACTACCAGCGGCTCGGCGAGCGGCTCTCCGCCGCCGTGTGTCACCACAGCCACCTCGGGGGCGAAGCCCTCCACGTGCTCTGCCTCTTTCTGCAGGAAGCTCATGGGGATGAACAGCGGAAAATAGGCGTTGACGTGCCCTGTCGCCTTGATGCGCTGGTCCACCTCGCGCTGAATCAGCTCCCATATCGCGTAGCCATGCGGGCGAATCACCATACAGCCACGCACGGCAGAATAGTCCGCCAGCTCCGCCTTCTCCACAATGTCCAGATACCATTGCGAGTAGTCCTGTGAGCGGGGCGTAATGCCTTCTTTGGGCATGCTGTTCCTCCTTCCAGTATTCGCACGGGAATATTTTACACGCACGCGGGGCGTCTGGCAACGCGGCATTGAGAGAAGAGAAGGATTCCCGCGCCCGCCGATATAACCTAACCAAGCTATGGCGGTGATAGAACAACGTGCGAAACCTCTGGTGGAAGACGCGCCTGCGGCGATTACCTTCACGCCTCGCTTGCGTTTTGTGCGGGCGCTGCTGGTCAGTTTGATTCTCCTGCCCTTCAACGCCTACTGGGCGGCGGATGTGCTGGTGGACGTGATATTCTCCCTGCTGGTGCCTCCGATGTGTTCGCTGATGGTGCTGGCGTTCATCAACGTCTTCCTGCGACAGTTTGCCAGGCGATGGGCATTCAGCAGCGGGGAACTGGTGCTGGTCTACGCCTTCCTGTCGGTTGCCACCGCTATCTGTGCCGAGTGGATGGGCATTAACTTCCCCTATATCTACTCGTATGCCATGTTCGCTGAAGCCAACCCCTGGAACACGGAGAACATCCTGCCACGCCTGCCCGAGTGGTTCTACTTCAAAGACGCCACCCTCCTGCAGGACTTTCGTCGTGGGGGATTCGATCTGGCGTATGCACTGTCCCGCGTGCCTCTCTTCCTGAAGCCCATCCTCGCGTGGACTGCGCTGTTTGGACTGGTATGCACCGCCATGCTGTGCATCAACACGCTGATGCGTGACCAGTGGAGCCGACGCGAGAAGCTGGCGTTTCCGATTATTCAGGTGCCCATGTTGCTGACCCGCCCCGACGCCCCCGCATGGAAAAGCCGCTACCTGTGGGGCGCGTTTGCGGTGATGTTCGCTATCGATATGCTCAACGGCATCAGCTTCCTGTATCCTTCCGTGCCGATGATTAAGGTACGCTTCCTCGCTAACCTGAACGAGTGGCTGCCCGACCCGCCGTGGAACGCCATCGGCTGGACGCCGATAGGTATCTTCCCCTACATGAGCGCGATTGCGGTGTTTATGCCCAACGACCTGTTGTTCAGCTGCATCTTTTTCTTCTTCGTGCGCAAGGCAGTGCAGATTATCATGGCGATGTATGGGTATGAGCAGGGGGTGTTCGGGGGAGGCTGGCTGGTGCCCAGCCCACCCTACTTCAGCGAGCAGACATGGGGCGCTTTTCTGGGGTTGTTCGTGGGGGCTGTTATGGCGTCCCGCCCGTACCTGCGCGAGCTGTGGCAACACATCAAGCACAACACCGCACCCACCCCTCACGAAATCCGTCCCCGTTACGCCCTGCTGGGCTTAATCCTGTCGCTGGCGGGGCTGGCAACCATTGGCTTGTACAGCGGGCTGTCACCGTGGCTGGTGCTGGTGTATGTGGGAGTGTTTCTGGTGTTCAGCACTGCGCTGACCCGCATGAGAGCGCAGCTGGGGCCACCTTCGCATGAGATGGCGTTCATGGGACCCCATCAGCTGGTGCTGGCAACGGGAGCGCAGCAAACGCTGTCGCAGGCGGACACCATCCGAATCTATCACCTGTTCTTTATCTTCAACCGTATCCACCGTTCTCATCCCATGCCCTACCAGCTGGAGGCGTACAAAATGGGCGAAAGCGTGGGAGTTTCCGCCCGTTCCCTGTTCTGGACGATGCTGATTGCCATCTTTGTCGGTGTGGCGGTAGGGTTGGTGGCGCAAATCTATCGGGGATATGTGCGGGGCGCGCAGGCGGCATGGGGCGAAATCGGATATGCCTCGCGCCAGATTATCGAGCAACCCAACCCGGTAAACGTCACAGCCATTCTGGCGGTGGTCTCCGGCTTCGCCATCGTGATGTTGCTGGATACCATTCGGTTTCAGGTTCCGGGCTTCCCACTCCATCCCGTTGGCTACGCGCTGTCGATGAACTTTGGGGTAGACTATTTCTGGTTTGGGTTGATTGTGGTGCTGGTGATAAAGAGCTTCATCCAGCGCTATTACGGCTTGAAGGGTTACGACAAATTGCGCATGGTGGCGATTGGCATCATTCTGGCGGAGTTTACCGCCGAACTGATATGGTCAACCATCACCATGACCACGCAAATCGCGACCTATACCATCTCGATTAACGGTCGTTTGCACTGGCAACAGTAGGACGGAGGCGGAGGATGTTCGAGTTGCAACGCACGGGCATCGAGGGGCTGGACAGGCTGATTGGGGGCATTCCGCGCGGCAGCCGCAACCTGATTTACGGTCCACCAGGCACTGGCAAGACGGTGTTTGCCATGCAGTTCCTGTGGACAGGCTTGCAGGAAGGGGAAACCGTCTCCTACGACGTGTTTGACCGCCCCTGGACGCACATGCGTCGCTACTTCGCATCGTTCGGCTGGGACATCACGCCCTACGAGCAACAGGGTAAGTTCATTCCTATTCAGGCGTTTCCCCATCCCAAAGAGTATCCGAAAGACCCACTGGTGCGCTACTTCTCGCTGGCGGACTTCAACACCATGCAGGAGATAGACTTAGACCTGTCGCGGAGGGGCGTCACGCGCTTCGTGGCGGGCGATAACTTCGAGCATATCTTCACCAGCCTGAGTGAAGAGCAGTGGATGCTGGTGGAACACTGGACAATCAACTGGTGCCATTACGACGGCATGACCAACATGGACATCATGACCGAGGTGAGCGAGCGCGACCCGGTGACCAACCGCCTGATGGACTTTACCTTCTCGCTGGCGCACAACATCTTCCGCTTCCGCGTGCGCGAAGCAGGTGGGACAATGCGCCGGGAGCTGCGAATCGAGAAGATGGAAGGTGTCGCGCATCCGCTGGAGTGGTTGCCCTTTGAGATTACGCCGCAAGGCATCGTGATGGTGGAGTAATCAAATGGCAGTCGAAGTGCGCATGATACCCGTTTCGCAAATCGTGGAGGACCCCGATCAGCCCCGTCGGGAGATGGATCCCGAGAGCCTGCAGGGGCTGGCAGACAGCCTTCGGCAGCACGGCATGTTACAACCGATTGTGGTGAAGCCTTTGCACCACGTGAACATGTACCAAATTGTCATCGGCGAGCGTCGCTGGCGGGCGGCGCAGATGGCGGGACTGTATGAAATCCCCTGCATCGTACGCGAGGTGGACCCCGAGGAGGCACTCACCGACCAGCTGATTGAGAACCTGCAGCGCGAAGACCTGCGTCCTATCGACCGCGCCCGCGCCCTGCAGGCAGCAAAGACACGTCTGGGGCTTTCCAATCGCGACTTAGCCAGCCGACTGGGCATCAGCGAGCGCATGGTGGGCTACATGCTGGAGCTGCTGGAGCTGCCCGAGGCGATTGCCGAGCAGGTGGTCTCCCGTCCAAACCGACCCGCCGAGGGCGCGATTACCGAGAAACACGCCCGCTTCCTGAAACAGCTGAACGAGATGCCGGAACTGCAGGCGCAGGTCGCAGAGAAAATCAAGAGCGACCGTTTAAGCACCGACGAGACCGCCAAACTGGTGAAGGCGCTGCGCATGTCGCCAGAGCGTGCCGAGGAGCTTCTGCGGGGTTCTGCGCCCGACTGGGCGGAGTGGACCACTCCCGAATTGCCTCCACTGCCTGAAGAGGACACCCACGCCGCAGTCTCACCCACAGTGACAGCCTCGTCATCTGCGGCTTCCGCAGCGGCGATCACGGCTTCATCGCGACCCGCCGACGTGGTGCGCCAGGCTATCGAGCTGCTGGGTGATCTGGAACCCTCTGCAATGAGCCCCGAACAACGCGTCGAGACTGTGGAGGTGCTGCGTTCCCTGCTGATTGTGGCGGAGACGCTCATCGACCAGCTGATGGAGCAGTAGGGCGGTACAAAAAAGCGGGGTAGCAGTGAAAGGAGAGCAAAGCCTGCTACCCCGAGGAAGGAAGGTGAACTCGGTTCGCTACTACAATTATCGGCTGCGAACCTGAGTTTCTCTAGTATTATTATACTCGAAATCTACCTGAAAATCTTCCTTTTTCGCCCCCTTTTTTGGTAATATCTCATTCAGACCAAGTACAATAACCCATTGTAACTCGTTAGCAATATACCATGAAATACTGGTTTTGTCAAGTAGGCACTAATCCCTGCGAAATTACTGATGCGACGTCAAAGGATTTCACGGAGTTTTAACCGCCGGTACTTGCATTCGCACGTGCAGACAGTTAGAATAGTAAAGTAAAATATCCGCAAGGAGGGCAAGATGTCGAACACACGACAGGCTTTTACACTCATCGAGCTGCTCGTCGTCATCGCGATTATCGCGATACTGGCAGCGATTCTGTTCCCTGTGTTTGCGCAGGCACGAGAGAAGGCACGCTCCGCTTCCTGCCTCAGCAACCTGCGCCAATATGCACTGGCAACTCTTGCCTATGTGCAGGATTACGATGAAACGTTCCCACAGAGCGTATACAGTATGGACCATGCCGTTTTGGTGCCGGGTACCGGCGACCGTGTGTTTACCGTGTACGATGCCACTATGCCCTACGTCAAGAACGTAGACATCATGGTCTGCCCATCGCACCGCCCCGGCATTGACTTTGTGGCGATTCTGCAGTCGCTGGGACTGAACGGCAGCGGCAACTTCCGCTACTCCTCATATGCGTTGAACTTCGGTGTATTTCAGGACCCGGCAGTGCCGCCCGGCTTGTTTAACAACGACCCTGTGGTGAGTTTAGGAGCCATTGGAGAGCCTGCAAATACCACCATGTTCTACGACGGTACGTATGTTCCCCCGGGCGGAACGCAGGTAGACCCTATCTGCCGCGTACCTACCTGTCCGTTTTGCTGGGATAACTTCCCCGCGCATCCGCGCCATTCCGATGGCTTTAACGTGAACTTCGTCGACGGACACGCCAAGTATTATCAGCGCCGTGGCAACATCCCGGGCACCTCTCCGGCAGGCTCTGGTGGCGACGCGCCGCCAAGCACGCAGGTACCTACCTACACTCTGCCCTGCGACCTGTCGGGCATACCGGGTGGGACGGCGGATACGTAATGTTCTGTACGAAGAAGGGGGCGGGGAACCCC
>ENA-ORXB01000568-ORXB01000568.1-sediment-metagenome-genome-assembly--contig:-NODE-568-length-67735-cov-63.376216_pt1 | contig 67735 bp, 68 predicted proteins | sample MGYA00237863_ERZ511475 | MGnify/ENA primary metagenome ERZ511475 (study PRJEB26305, sample SAMN06343858) | sediment metagenome | isolation source: hot spring sediment | place: Canada: British Columbia... | reverse complement strand
CTGGACCAAGAGCGCCGACCAGATCCTGGCGAGCTTGGCCAGATTTCTTAATCGCAATCTCGACTCAGGACACTAGCCGCGGGTCACCTCCACCGGCACAGGGCAGCCACGTCTCGTCGCTGCTAGCCGACAGAGCCTTGCAGCGGCGGCCCCCGCAGGCCGAGGCACTCGCCCCCGGCCAAAGCGGCACCCGTCGGCCAGCAGGAGTCTGGGGGGCGGACGGCGAAACGGGCCTACAGTTCCGGGAAACTATCCCAATATTTGGGAAACCGTGGCGCGGCCGCGTACCTCACAACTCGACGGGCTCCGCAGCATCCAGCGGGCTGCCGGCGTCCTGCGCCTGTTCTCGGTGGATCGGCCTGCCCTCACCCTCCGGGACGTCGCGTGGTCCCTGGACGTCCCCCGGAGTACCGCCCACCGCCTCCTCCGCTCGTTGGAACACGCCGGGTTCCTGGTCCACGATCCCGTGACCCAAACGTACCGGCTGGGGCTGTGGTTGGTGCGCTTGGGGGAGGTCGCGGTGGACTCCGTGGACCTCCGCGCCGCAGCCCGTGCCCACCTGCGGGCCCTCGCTGCCGAGACGGGCGAGTCTGCGTTCCTCCTCGTCGTTCAGGGGGGTTCCGCGGTCGTGGTGGATGTCCAGGAGAGCCAGTCCCCGCTGCGGCTCACCCTCCCGGTGGGCACCCCGTGGCCGCTCCACGCGGGTGCCAGCAACCGTGTGCTCCTCGCGTTTCTACCTCCTCCGCAGCGGGAGGAGATCCTCCGACAGCCTCTGAGGCGCATCACCCCCCGTACCATCACCGACCCCGCGCGGCTTCGCCGCGAACTCGACCGGGTACGGAGACGGGGGTTCGCGTACTCGGTCGGCGAGCTGACCCCGGGCGTGGCCGCGGTGGCCGTGCCCGTCCTCGCCCAGGGCAGGCTGTTGGGCGGTCTCACCGTGGCCGGGCCCGAAGCCCGGCTCACGCCCGGGCGCGTGCCCGGAATCGTTCGTCGACTCCAGGCAGCCGCAAAAGCCCTTGCCCGTGATCTGCTCGGCACGTCAACCAAACCAAGCGAAGGGGTGGTGGTCTGATGCGCAAGATCCTGACACTGCTGTCCGTGGTCCTCGTCCTCGCTGCCGGTGTCGCCGCCGGCCCCGCCGTGCGCGGCACGATCGTGGTCACCAGCTACGGCGGGTCGTGGGAAGAGTTCATGCGGAAGGTCATCGTCCCCGGCTTCGAGGCGCAACACCCCGGGACCAAGGTGGAGCTCGCCGTCGGTCTGTCCCGCGACTGGATCGCAAAGTTGCGTGCCGCCGGCAGGGACAACCCACCCTACGACGTGGTCATCGCCAACACCGTCTGGGTCTCCGCGGCCCGCATCGAGGGCTTCTTCGAGACCATGACCGTGGATCGCGTCCCGAACCTCAAGGACGTCTGGCCGGAACTCCGCAACCCCCGCGACAACGGGGTGATCTTCGCCGTCAACCCGCTCGGGATCGCCTACCGGCGTGACCTGGTGCGGACCCCGCCCAAGCGGTGGCGCGACCTCTGGAACCCCGAGTACCGGGGCAAGCTCGGCATCTACAGCATCAACAACTCCGCCGGGCCGATGTTCATCATGATGACCGCCCGCATCTTCGCCGAGGACCCCAAGAACTTCCGCGCCGGCGTGGAGCGGATCAAGGAGTTGCGGCCCTTCCGGCAGACCGACTTCTCCGGCGACATGGAGAAACTGCTGACGGCCGGCGAGGTCCACATCGGCATCCTCGACGCACCGGCCGCCTCCCGGCTCAAGCAGCAGGGGGTGCCGCTGGAGTTCGTGGTCCCCCTGGAGGGCATGTTCATGTTCGAACAGGACACCAACGTCACGGTGGGATCGAAGAACAAAGCCACCGCCTTCGCCTTCGTGAACTACATGCTGGATCCGGCCACCCAGGAGAAGTGGGCCCGCCAGTACTTCGTGACCCCTGCCAACCGCAGGGTGCGCATCACGGGGGACCTGGCGCGCCTGATCCCGGTGCACACGGGCCCGCAGATCCGGTCCATCGTGAAGTGGGACTGGGAGTGGTTCAACCGCGGGGCTCGCGAGCAGATGATCGAGCTGTGGAACCGGGAGATCGTCGGCCGCTAGGGGATGGCCTCCGTCCAGCTCGCGGAAGTCACCAAACGGTTCGGCTCGGTGGCGGCCGTCCGCCGGCTCACCCTGGAGGTCCGGGACGGGGAACTCCTGACCCTGTTGGGGCCGTCGGGATGCGGGAAGACCACCACCCTGAGGCTCGTGGCGGGCTTCCTCGCCCCCGAAGAGGGCAGGATCCGTTTCGGCGGGCGGGACGTGACCACCCTTCCACCCGAACATCGAAACGTCGGCATCGTGTTCCAGAACTACGCCCTGTTCCCCCACATGACCGTCGCCCAGAACGTGGCCTTCGGCCTGGAGGTGCGCGGGCGGCCCGCCTCGGAGGTCCGGGCTCGGGTGGGGGAGATCCTCGAGCGCGTTCAACTGCAGGGTCTGGAGCAACGCTACCCCCACCAACTATCCGGCGGACAACAGCAGCGCGTGGCCCTGGCGCGGGCCCTCGTGATCAACCCGCAGGTCCTCTTGCTCGATGAGCCCCTGGCGAATCTCGACGCCAAACTGCGCGAGGAGGTCCGGTTCTACATCCGCCACCTCCAGCGTGAGCTCGGGATCACCACCATCTACGTGACCCACGACCAGGCCGAGGCCATGGTGCTCGCGGACCGCATCGCCTTGCTCCGGGACGGGGTGCTTCAGCAGGTCGCCCCTCCGGAGGAGGTCTACCGGCGGCCCCGGAGTCGGTGGGTCGCGGACTTCGTGGGCCTGTGCAACTTCCTCCCGGGCCAAGTGTTGGGACGGGAGGATGGCTCCCTGGTGGTGGACACACCGGTCGGCGTCGTGCGGTGCGCGGGGGCCGCGGACGCGGGTCGCGTCGTCGTGTGCGTGCGGCCGGAGTCCCTGCGGCAGGACGCGGGAGGGACGAACCGGATCGCGGGGGTCGTCCGCGAGCGGACGTTCCTGGGCAACCTGTTGGACCTCCGGGTCTCTTGCCCGCGGGGCGTGGTCCTGCGGGTGCAGCTGCCGCCCGTGCGGGACGTCCGGCCCGGAGAGTCCCTCGCCCTCGCCTTCGAACCCCAGGACGCGTGGGCGGTTCCGGAGGAGGACTGACGTGGCCCGCGCGGCTGAGCTCACCGGACCGGAGGTGCGCCGCTTGAACCGCTTGTCGCTGCCGCCCGCGTTGCTCCTGGTCCCCGCCGGTCTCTTTCTCGTGGTCTTCTTCCTCGTCCCCTACCTCAACATGGTCCGCATGAGTTTCCTCACCAAGGCTCCGGGCGCCGCCTTCAGCCATGTGCTCACGGTGGAGAACTACCTGCGTGTGCTGCAGGACGCCTTCTACTGGCGCGTCATCGCCCGGACCTTCTGGCTTGCGGGCTTGACGACCCTCCTGACCCTCGTCCTGGGATACCCCCTGGCGTACACCATCGCCCGCGCCGCCGGGCCCCGCCGGCCCTTGCTCCTCATGCTCCTCCTGGCCCCGCTTCTGGTCGGTGCCGTGGTGCGCTCCTACGGGTGGATGATCTGGCTCGGCCGTATGGGCCTCATCAACCAGGCCCTGCGGGCGCTCGGGTGGGGCGAGGCCGAGTTGATGTACAACACCCTGGGTATCCTCATCGGACTCGTGCACGTCTACCTGCCCTTCATGGTCCTGGCCATCGCCAGCTCCCTGGAGCAGATCCCGGCGGACGTGGAACTCGCCGCCCGGTCCCTCGGCGCCTCTCCGTGGCGCGCCTTCTGGCGGGTCACCTGGCCCCTGTCCCTCCCCGGTGTGTTCTCCGGCGCCATGCTGGTCTTCGTCCTGGCCCTGAGCGCATACGTGATTCCGATCCTCTTGGGAGGGAACAACGTCCTGGTGATGCCCATGCTGATCGTGCAGATGCTGCTGGACGCGTTCCACTGGCCCCTGGGGTCGGCCATGGCCATGGTGCTCTTCGGTCTGGCCTCCCTGGTGCTGTGGCTGTACGTGAAGGCCATGAACCGCGCGTTGCGCTGGATCCCGCGATGAGGTCTACTTCGTACCCCGTCGGCTTCGCCGCCGCCGCGGTGGCGGTCTACGTGTTCCTGCTCGCACCCATCGCCATTGTGGTCGTGGCAGCCTTCAACTCCGGCGAGTACCTCCGGTTCCCTCCGGAGGGCTTCTCCCTCCGCTGGTTCTCCAAGTTCCTGGCGAGCGAGCCCTTCGTCCGGTCTTTCTGGTTCAGCCTCAAGCTGGCGTCCCTGGCGACCCTGCTGAGCACCGTCGCGGGCGGGATGGCCGCCTTCTTCGTGGTGCGCCACGCCGGCCGGTCCCGGGACTTCCTCCGCCTGCTCTTGGTGGCCCCGCTGCAGTTGCCGGCCATTCTGACCGGCATCGCGCTCCTGATCTTCTTCTACAGTGTGGGGATCGGAACCCGCGGGATGACGGGCCTGCTCATCGGCCACACCGTGGTGTCCCTGCCGTACGTGTTCTTGATGGTGAGTTCCGTCCTCCTCCGCTTCGACCGCACTCTCGAGGAGGCCGCCCGGTCCCTGGGGGCTTCTCCCTGGGTGACGTTCCGGCGCGTCACCCTCCCCCTCGTGCAGGGCGGAGTGATCTCCGGGGCCCTCTTTGCCTTCATCACGTCCTTCGACCAGTTCCCCATCTCGCTGCTGCTCGTAAGCGTGGGCAACACTACCTTGCCCATCCAGCTGTTCGACTACCTGCGCTTCTCCTTCGATCCCACGGCCGCAGCCGCCTCCACGGTGAGCGTCGCCCTGAGCGTGGCGGTGGTCTGGCTCATCCACCGGCTGGTCGGCCTCGAACAGCTGACCTGGGGAGGACCTCGGTGAACGACGGGCAGCTCCGCGTAGGCATCGACATCGGTGGGACCTTCACGGATCTCGCCCTGGTGGACGGCTCGGGCCGGGTTTGGCGCCACAAGCTGCTCACCACCCCACAGCACCCCGACGAGGCTGCCCTCCGGGGACTCGGGGAGTTGTGTCAACAGGCCGGTGTGCCGCTGGAAGCGCTCCGGTCGGTGGTGCACGCCACCACCCTGGTCACGAACGCCCTCATCGAGCGCAAGGGGGCTAGGACAGCACTCCTCACCACCGCCGGATTCCGGGACCTCCTCGAGATGGGCCGTGAGCAACGGTACGACATCTACGACCTGTTCCTGAAGTTCCCGGAGCCCCTCGTTCCCCGGCGCTGGCGCGTGGAGGTGGAGGAGCGGGTCGACCGGGACGGGGCGGTGGTGAGGCCTGTAGATCTCGCTGGAGCGCGCAGGCAGATCGCGCGCCTGGTGGGCGAGGGCGTGGAGGCCGTCGCCGTAGCCTTTCTCCACGCGTACCGGAACCCCGTCCACGAGCAGAGGGTGCGCGACCTGGTGGTCGCGGAGTTCCCCGACCTCGCGGTGTCCACGAGCGGCGAGGTTTGCCCGGAGATCCGGGAGTACGAACGGACCTGTACCACGGTCTGCAACGCCTACGCGCAGCCGCTCGTGGACCGGTACCTGGCGCGGATCGAGGGAGCGCTCCACAGGTTGCAGGGGCGCCTGTTGCTCTTCCTCTCCTCAGGCACTTTCGCCACCGCGGAAGTCGCGCGCCGGTACCCTGTCCGCTTGCTCGAGTCCGGACCGGCAGCCGGCGCGCTCCTGGCGGGCCTGGTCGCCTCCCGGATGGGCCGGAGGGAGGCCGTCGCGTTCGACATGGGGGGGACCACGGCCAAGATCAGTCTCGTGCTCGGTGGACGCCCGCGCATCGCGCCCATGATCGAGGCCGCACGCGTGCACCGGTTCAAGCCCGGGTCCGGGATTCCCATCCGGACCCCGGTGGTGGACACCGTGGAGATCGGTGCCGGCGGGGGTTCGGTGGCCCGCACCGACGCCATGGGCCTCCTGAAGGTCGGCCCCGAGAGCGCGGGCGCGGATCCCGGTCCTGCCTGCTACGGGCGCGGGGGCGAGGAGCCCACGGTGACGGACGCCTGCGTCGTGCTCGGCTACTTCGACCCCGCCGCCTTCCTGGGCGGGACGATGCGCCTGGACGCCAGCGCGGCCCGACGCGCCGTGGGGCGCCTGGGCCAGGCGCTCGGCCTGGATCCGGTGCAGGCTGCGTGGGGGATCTACGCCGTCGTCTGCGAGAACATGGCCCAGGCCGCGCGGCTGCACTTCGCGGAGCGGGGCCAGGACCCCAGGCGCTTCACCCTCGTGGCCTTCGGGGGCGCCGGACCGGCCTTCGCCGCGCGGCTCGCAAGGCTCCTTGGCATCCGGGAGGTGGTGGTGCCGCCCGGGGCCGGCGTCGCCTCGGCCCTCGGCCTCCTCGCAGCACCGCCGGGATTCGACCAGGGTCGCTCCTTCGCCTGCGACCTGGCGGACCTCGCCCGTCACTGGGAAACCGTCGAGCGCCTCCTGCAGGACATGGAGGAGGAGGGGAGGGCCATGGTCGCCTCGGCAGGCGCCACCCCGGGCGCGGTGCGGGTCGAGCGCCGTGTGGAGCTACGGTACGCGGGTCAGTTCCACGACCTGGAGATCCCCCTCCCCGCGCGCCTCGGCCCCACGAGCGCAGAGGGGCTACGACGTCGGTTCGAGGAACACTACCGGGCTCTGTACGGGGTCTCCCTGGACGGCTATCCCGTGCTCGCGCTCAACTGGAGGACCCTGGTGGTGGGAACAGCGCCTTCCTTCCAGCTGGGCTCGAACGCCGCTCCGCCTCAAGCGACGGGCAGCTCGCGTCGCCCGATCTACCTGCCCGGCGAGGGTTTTGTGGGGGTTCCCGTGTACCGACGCGAGGCACTCCCAGCGGGGGCCGTGGTGGAGGGGCCGGCTGTGGTCGAGGAAGACGAGGCGACCACCCTCCTATGGCGCGGCGACCGCCTCTCGGCGGACCGCGAGGGGAGACTGCAGATCGTGATCGGAGGGCAGCCGTGACCTCTTGGGACCCCGCCACGTTGGAGATCGTCTGGAGCCGCCTCATCCACATCACGGACGAGTGCTGGGTCACCATCGCCCGCACGGCCTTTTCGACCATCGTGGGAGAGGCGGGTGACTTCGCCTGCGAGATCTTGGATGGTCGGGGAGAATCCATCGCACACTCCCCGCGCTCCATGCCGGTTTTCAACCTCACGCTCCCGCGGGCGGTGAAGGCTCTGCTGGCGGTGTTCCCTCCGGAGTCGTTGCAGGAAGGCGACGTCTTGATCACCAACGACCCCTGGATCTGTGCCGGGCACCTCTTCGATGTGGCCATCGTCACGCCTGTCTACCGCAGGGGGCATCTGGTGGGCCTCGTCGGCTCCATCGCCCACTGGTCCGACATCGGAGGGACCAAGGATCCCGGAAGGGCCCGGGAGATTTACGAGGAGGGCCTTCAGATCCCACCCCTCAAGCTATACCGCGCAGGCACGCTGAACGAGGACCTGGTGGCCCTCATTCGCCAGAACGTCCGCAATCCGGAGATGGTCCTCGGAGACCTCCAGGCTCAAGTGGCCAGCAACCACGTGGGTGCCGAGCGCCTCCTGGCGTTCATGGACGAGTACGACCTCCGAACGCTGGAGCCTCTGGCGGAGGAGGTTCAGCAGCGGGCGGGCGCTGCCATGCGACAGGCGATCCGAGGCCTGCCGGACGGCGTCTATCGGGGCCACATCGAGTTCCAGCTGCTCGGTCAGCCGTCGCGCCTCGGCTGTGAGGTGCGGGTCCGCGGGGAGGAGCTGACGGTGGACTGGGTGGAGGCTCCCCCCGAGCAGCCCGTGGGTGCGCTCAACTGCACGTACTCCTACACGGCCGCCCACACGGTCTACGCGCTGAAGTGCCTGCTCACGCCCGAAATCCCCTCCAACGCCGGTTGCTTCCGGCCTCTCCACGTGCACGCGCCCCCGGGGAGCGTGCTGAACTGCCGGTACCCGGCGGCGACCAGCCAGCGCACGATGGTGGGGTGGTTCTTGGCCCCCGCGCTCTTCGCCGCCCTCCAAGAGGTGCTCCCCGACCGGGTCCAGGCGTTCACGGGCCTGCCAGGCTCTGTCTCCGCCTACGGATACGACGCCGCGGAGAGGCCCTTCCACGACCACATCATGTTCGGCGGAGGTCAGGGCGCAGGCCGGTCGGCCGACGGCCGCTCCGCCCTCATGTTCCCCACCTCTGCGGGCAACGTCCCGGTCGAGCTGTTCGAGCAGCGTACCCCGATCCTCGTGGAGCGCAAGGAACTCATCCCGGACTCGGGAGGGTCCGGCGAGCACCGCGGAGGGCTCGGGCAGCGGCTCGTCTTGCGGAAGCTTGCCGACGACGGCCGGCCGGTCCTCCTCAACATCCTCACGCACGCCGTGGGGCGGCCCGTACCAGGGCTCCGGGGCGGGGGGCCAGGCCGGGACGCGGCCGTCCGGTGCGAAGGGGTCGTTCCCCGGGGCGGGACCGGAACGAGCGTGCTCGTAGAGCTTCGCAGCCCGGACCAACGGGTGATCGTGGAGACCGCAGGGGGAAGCGGGTTTGGAGATCCCAGGCGGCGCGCTGTCGAGGCTGTGGAGCGCGACCTCCGGGAAGGCTACGTGACGATGCCCGAAGGGACGGGGTGAAGCGACGCCTGTACGACTGCGGAGGCTTATGACCGGTGGGGGGACGGCGACGCGTCTCCGGTCACGCGGTCTCCCGGGCCGGGTGACTGGCCCCCGAAGCAGACGGGCACGCCTGCCGCCAGGTAGAAGTTGGCCTGGTCCTGCACGTGAACGTGCAGGTGCGGCTCTGTGGAGTGCCCGGAATTTCCGCAACGGCCGATCGTCTGGCCCTCCCGAACGGTCTCCCCCGCGCGCACGCAGACGCTCCCGCGCTGCAGGTGGGCCAGCAGGCTGTAGGCTCGCGGCCCGTGCCGAATCACCACGAAGTTCCCGCGCGCGTCTCGCGCGAACGGGTCCACGACCCCTGGCCACGGACCGTCTCGTTCTCCGTCGCGCACCTGCACCACGACGCCGTCCCCCGGGGCGAGGATGGGGCGGCCGAAGGCGTAGTAGTCCTGTGGCCGCCTGCCGTTCCCCTCGTGGCTCCGTCCGGATGCGTCGGTGACAAAGAGGTCGTACGCGTAGCGCTGGTTGGGGATGCCCCACGAGTGCGAGCTGTCGGGTTCCACGCCGCCGCGCGCCACGGTCCACACACCGGTGAACGGAGGCGCGAGGTTCACCCTCGCATTCCGCTGAGGTGGCCGCAAGGCAGTCCGGAAACCGGCGAGGAGCTGGCCGGCGGCCATGAGCAGGGACTGTACGAAGATCCAGGGGTTGAACAGGGCGAGGCACAACGACACGCCGTACAGGACCACCCGACCCAGCGTCAGAGGGGGTGAGTTCCGCGGGCGACGACGGTTCCACAGGACGAGCCTCACGAGGCCCCGAACCCACTGGAGGGGGTAGACGAGGAAGAACAGGGCGAACCAGCGCAGCTCCGGAACGCGGTCGTCGAACAACACGACCAGGCCCAGCGGTCCCAGCCAGGAGAGGTCGAATCCTCGCCAGGCGCGCCGCAACCGTTCCCCTACGCGCATGGGCCCTCTCGCCCGCGGGCTACTCCGTCCCTCCCGTTCGCCGCTTCCTCCAGCCTAGGCGTTGGCCGTCGCACGCGTCCGCAGAGGCGTCCCGAGCCGACAGCGGACAGGAACTTCCGGGAGCCGGGAGGCTAGGCCCAACGCCCTGTCCTGAGCGGGTTTCCCTGGAGCCGGCGGGGGGATTCGAACCCCCGGCATGCGGATTACAAATCCGCCGCTCTACCGCTGAGCTACGCCGGCCTCCTGGGCCAGAGTACCACAAGCCGCCTTTGCCCTGCCCTCCCGCCGCCCGCGTGGGTCACCAGCCTAAGCTGTAGGGCCACGGCTGCGGGATGGCCAGGAACATGAGGGCGCTTCCCGCCAGGGCCAGGTTCTTGCCGAAGTTCACCATCTCCACCGTGCGCTGCATGGGGTCCTGGACCGCCCAGAAGTTGTGGATCCAGAAGGCCACCACGACCAGGAACACCACCAGCGCAGCCACGCCGAGGGTCGGGTACGCGCCGAACAGCATGGACAGGCCCCCGATCAAGAGCAGCAGCCCGGTCAGGATCACCATGGCCCGGGGGGACGGGACCCCCTTGCTCGCCGCGTAGCCGGCCAGCATCTCCGTCCTTCCCAGGTGGTTGTACGCGTTGTACAGGTAGTACACGCCCACGACGATGCGGCCGATCAGGAACAGTCCATCCATCGAATCACCTCTTCCGGAATTCCAGAAATATGGAAGAGAAAGCCACGCGCCGGACCCTCGCCTACCCCGTCTCCCACCTCCCCCAGCGGCCCAGGGCCCGGGCCAGCAGGGCCCGGTTGAGCCGGAAGTAGTGGTAGGGGCCGTCCTTGCGGACCCGCAGGAGCCCGCACTCCCTCAGCACGCGGAAGTGGTGGGACAGTGCGGGCGCGCTCAGCCGGAACCGCTTCGCGAGCTCCTGGCAGGCGACTTCCCGCCGGGCGGCCAGCAGCCGCACGATGCGGTACCGGGTAGGGTCTCCCAACGCCCGAAACACCCGCACTGCCTCTCGGTCCGTCACGCGGTCTCCAGGACTTCGAAACTCGCTTAAAGGTTAGCCGATCCGCCCGCGGCGGCGCAACCCGCGCAGAGCCTGAAACAAACCGCGCCGGCGGCCCCGCTGGGTGGCCCGCCCGAGCGCCAGGAGGTAGGCGTGGGCCCGCAGCAACGCCTCGGGATCTGCGCCCAGAGCCCGCTCCACCGCTACCCGCACCGCCTCCGGGTCGGGCCTCCGGGCCCAGCCCAGCTCTCGCGCCACCCGCAGGATGTTGGTGTCCACGGGGAACTTGGGCCGCCGGTAGCGGAATAACAGGACCACCGCCGCGGACTTGGGGCCGATCCCCGGCAGCTCCAGCAGCGCGCGCCAGGCGTCCTCCAGGGGAGCCGACCGCAACACGGAGGACAGGCGACGCAGGTCTCCCCAGCGGGACCGCACCGCCTGCGCCAGGACCACGAGCCGCCCGGCCCTCAAGCGGCCCAGTCCCACCTCCCGCACGAGAGGCTCCAAGTCCTGCGGGCGTGCACGCCCGAGGGCGTCGAGGGTCCGGTAGCGCGCCCGGACCCTTCGGCTCGCGTGATACGTGCGCGTCCCGGTGCTCTGGTGGGACAGGACGGTGTGCACCAGCACCCACAGCAACGGCGAGCGCCGCCGCGCCCGCAGGCGTCGCAGGAGCCGCCCGGCCTCCGGCACTTCCCGGCCGATCCGGTCCAGCAAGCGCACGAGCTCCCCGCGTGTGGGGAAGCTCACGGTCAGCGCCAGGTGGGCCCGACCACCGCCACCGCGGGGTGCCGCAGGTAGCGCCGCGCGACCCTCTGTACGTCCGCGGGCGTCACCTGCGAGAGAAGGCGGACGACTTCGCGGTCGAACCGGTAGCCCGCACCCAAGAGCTCGTACCACGCAGGGTAGAAGGCCCGGCGCCGCAGGTCCTCGTGGTCGAGCAGGTGCAGGCCTGCGGCGCGGCTGCGGGCCCTGGCCACCTCGTCCTCCGACGGAGGACGTGCGGCCAAGTCCTCCACCTCCCGCAGCATCTCCCGCAGCGCCCGCTCCACGTTGGCGGGGTCGACGCCCGCGGCCATGGTGAGTGCCGCGGGGCCCTGGTGGGTGGGGAATCCAGCGCCCACCGCGTACGCCAGTCCCTGGCGCTCGCGCAGGGACTGGAACAGACGGGAAGCCATACCACCCCCGAGCAACCCTGCTGCGACGCGCAGCGCGGCCCAGTCCGGGTGGGTGACCTCCACGCCCAGGTAGCTCACCGCCACCCACGCGGAAGCGGTCTGCTGCGCCTCGAACACCTCCTGGCGCTCCCGGGGACGGCGCATCAAGGCCCGCTCCACCACGTCCAGGACCTTGACGCGCCGGGGCAGGGGCTCGGCCCGCAGCCCCTGGAACGCGCGGACGACCTTCGCCACCGCCGTGGGGACGGGCAGGTCGCCCGCCACGGACACCACCACGTTGGGAGCGGTGTAGTACGTCTGGTGGTAGCGCACGAGGTCGTCTCGGTCCAGGTGCTCCAGCGTCTCGGGAGTCCCCAGAAGTGGCCGGCGATAGGGGTGCAGGTCGTACACCAATCCGTTGGCGAGTTCTACCGCCCGCGCCTGTGGCTGCTCCCGCTGCTGGCGCAGGCGCACGAGGCTGATGCGGCGCTGCGTCTCCACGTCCCGCGGGTCGAAGCGCGGCTGGGTCAGCACCTCCACCAGGAGCTCGAGGGCCGGGTCCACGCGCTCCACGGGGACGAGGAGCGTCCACTCCGTGTGGTCGGCGCCCGTGAGCGCCCGCAGGCTCGCCCCGATGCCGTCCAGCGCGTCCGCCAGGGCCTCGCCGCTCCGGCGCAACGTCCCCTGGAGCATGACCTCCCGGGTGAGGATGGAGAGGCCGGCCTGGGAAGCCTCTTCAACCCTCGGGGCCGCACCCACCAGCACCGCCACGGCCACGAGCCCGCTTCCGGGTGCCTGCTGTGCCAGGACCCGCAACCCGCTCGGAAGCCGCCAGTAGGCAGGCTCCGGAGAGGCCGCAGGGGCCGCAGGAGCCAGGAGGAACAGCGCGAGCCCGCAGGCCACCCACCTCACAGGCCCCTCCTCGGCCGGATGGCCACGAGCGCGTAGCGGCCCGGGTCGAGGTAGCGCTGCGCCACGCGGCGCACGTCCTCCGGGGTCACGGCCCGGACGCGCTGGAGGTAGGTGCGGAAGTAGTCCACGCTGGCCACGGTGGTCGAGAACCCCAGGGCACCCGCAAGCCCCCGGCTCGTGTGCTGTTCCACCTTGACCTCCGCCTCCAGCACCGCCTTGGCCCGCGCCACTTCGTCCGGCCGCAGCCCCTCCTCCCGCAGCCGTACGACTTCTTCTAAGATCGCCCGCTCCGCCTCCCGCTCGTCGGGGACGGCGGTGGAAGCCACCACGGAGAACAAGGGTGGGTCCACCGCCGTGGGGAAGCTCACCGACAGGGTCTGCACGGCGCGCCGCTGGTCGCGCAAGGCGCGCACCCACCGGGCCCCACGGCCACGGCCCAGGGCGTACACCAGGACGTCCGCCGCGTAGTGGTCCGGGTTGCCCACGTCAGGGCCGATCCACCCCATGGCCAGGGTCGTCACCCTCACGTCGCGCTCCTCCACTGCCCGCCGCACCCCGGCCATCGGCGGCTCTGCGGGCGCTGCCCGCCGACCGGCCACGGGGTGGCGCCAGTTCCCGAACAGGCGCCGCGCGGCGTCCAGGACCTCGCGGGCGCTGACCCCGCCGGCCACCACCACGCTCACGTTCGCGGGACCGTAGTGGGTCCGGTAGAAGTCCACCAACTGCTGGCGGGTCAGCCGCCGGACCACCTCCGGAGAACCGCCCACGGGCCGACGGTAGGGGTGGACGGTGAATGCGGTCTGGTACAGCCGGAACACCGCACTGCGGGCCGGGGTGTCCTCGATGAGGCTCAGCTCCTGGAGCACCACCGCCCGCTCCCGCTCCACCTCCTCCGGGTCGAAGATGGAGTTGGTGAGCGCGTCCGCCTGGATGTCCAGCACGCGCCCCACGGCGTGCGCGGGCGCCACCACGTAGTAGTGGGTGTAGTCGTACCCGGTGGCCGCGTTGGTCCACGCCCCGAGGCTCTCGACCTCCCGCGCGATGTCGCCCGCACGGCGGCGGCGGGTGCCCTTGAACAGCATGTGCTCCACGAAGTGGGCGGCACCGTTCAGCTCGTCGGTCTCGTCCCGGCTTCCCACCCGCACCCACACGTCCACGGTCACGGCCGGCGAGCCGGGCTGCTCCGCCACGACGACCCGCAGGCCGTTGGGCAGGACCTCCTCCACCAGCGGCGGCGCCGGGGCGGGCAGCGCAGCCGGCGCGCACAGCAGCAGCGCGGCCACGACCGCCGCGGCCTTCAGCGCACCTCTACGGGCTCCCACAGGCACACCGCCTCCCCTTCCACCACGGGCTCGTCGCGCTGGTTCGTGCAGCCCACCCGCAGGGTGACCACCGGCTTGTCCTCCCGGACCCCGGCCACCTCCACCCACACCGTCACGGTGTCGCCCACCCGCGTGGGGCGGAGGAACCGCAGGCTGCACGACAGCAGGATGGCTCCGGGCCCCGGAAGCCGGTTGCCGAGCACCGCGGACACGTAGGCGCCGAGCAGCATGCCGTGCGCCACCCGCTCCCCGAAGCGGGACCGGCCCGCGTACTGGACGTCCGTGTGCAGCGGGTTGTAGTCCCCGGACACCCCAGCGAAGTTGACCAGGTCCGCCTCGGTCACCGTCCGCCGGAACTCGGCCCGCTGCCCGACTGCGAACGGCACCCCGCTCACCGCGCCGTCCACCCCGCGTCCACCGTGTAGGCCGCCCCCGTGATGCCTGCGGCCAGGTCGCTGCACAAGTACACCACCAGGTTGGCCACTTCCTCGGGCTCCAGCAAGCGTTTGATGGCCGCGGGCTCCAGCATGATCCGGCGCACCACCTCCTCCTCGGAGATGCCGTGCACGCGGGCCTGGTCCGCGATCTGGCCCTCCACCAGCGGCGTCCGCACGTACGCGGGGCAGATGGCGTTTACCGTGATCCCGTAGCCGCCCACCTCCAGGGCCACGGTCTTCGTGAACCCCACCACCCCGTGCTTGGCGGCCACGTACGCGCTCTTGTACGGCGAGGCCACGAGCCCGTGGATGGAGGCCATGTTCACCACCCGGCCCCACCTCCGGGCCATCATGTGCGGCAGGGCGTACTTCGTGCACAGGAACGTGCCGGTGAGCATCACCCCCACCAGCCGTTCCCACCTCTCCTCCGGGAACTCGTGGACGGGCGAGATGAACTGCAGCCCGGCGTTGTTCACCAGGATGTCCAGCGCGCCCAGGGACTCCACCGTCCGGCTGACCATGGCGCGCACCGCCCGCGGGTCCTGGACGTCCACGGCCACGGCCACCGTGCGCCCTCCCTCCCGCTCCAGCTCGGAGGCTACCCGGCCCGCCGCGTCGGCGTCCAGGTCCGCCGCGCACACCGCCGCGCCTGCCCGGGCCAGGGCGTGGGCCACCGCCCGCCCGATGCCGCTCCCCGCGCCCGTGACGACCGCCACCCGCCCCTGCACGCTCACCTCGAGCCCAGCCATACGCCACCTCCGCCGTCTGGCAGCCGAAAGCCTCTATAATGGATTCGACGGACCGCCGGAGGCCGCCTTGCTGGACCAGTACGGCCGTCCCATCCGGGACCTGCGGATCTCCCTCACCGACCGCTGCAACCTGCGGTGCGTTTACTGCATGCCCGCAGAGGGCATCCGCTTCCGGCCCGCGGCCGAGCTGCTGCAGGACCATGAGATCCTCCTGCTCACGCGCATCGCGGCTGAGCTGGGCGTCCAGAAGGTCCGGCTGACCGGAGGGGAGCCTACGGTCCGGCCGGGGCTGGTGGAGCTGGTCCGGGGCATCGCGGCCATCCCGGGCATCGAGGACGTGGCGCTCACCACGAACGGGGTGCTGCTGGCCGACCTGGCGCGGCCGCTGGCGGAAGCGGGGCTGCGGCGGGTCAACGTGAGCCTCGACACCCTGGACCCCGAGCAGTTCCGCCGCATCACCCGGGGGGGACGGCTGCAGGACGTCCTGGACGGGATCCGGGCCGCGGAGGAAGCTGGTCTGCGGCCCGTCAAGCTCAACACGGTGGTGGTGCGGGGGTTCAACGAGGAGGCCGTGGTACCGCTAGCCGCACTCACCCTGGACCGGCCGTGGGAGGTGCGGTTCATCGAGATGATGCCCTTCGGGGAGGTGGCGGACTTCGCCGAGGGTAGCGTGGTGCGGACCGAGGAGACCGTGCGTCGGCTGGAGGACGCCTTCGGGCCCCTCGAGCCTCTGGATCTTTCGGGCGACGACCCGGCCCGCACGTACCGGATCCGGGGCGCGGCCGGCACCCTGGGGTTCATCAGCCCCATCAGCCAGCCTTTCTGCGCCAAGTGCGGCCGGCTGCGCCTCACCGCGGACGGCAAACTCCGGCTGTGCCTGCTGCGGGACGACGAGGAGGACCTCCTCGCCCCGCTGCGGGCCGGTGCCTCCTACGAGGAGCTGCGGGAGATCTTCCGCGCCGCGGCCTACCGCCGTCCCTTCGGGCACGCCCTGGCCGAGCGCCTCATCCCGCGGCAGCGGGTCATGATCCAGATCGGCGGTTAGACCACCCGGCAATCGCGCCGCGGCGGCTGACGGTGCAGCGCCTCTGTGCGAGGGCCTGTTCACGGACGCGCTGGCGTCCCGTCAGACGTCCTCCGAGTCCACCCACTCCTCCTCCGCGGGCTCGAACTGCGCGCCGCAGCGGGGGCAGGTCACCCGCTCTCCGGGTTCGGTGGGGACGAGGCGCAGAACGTCCGCCCCGCATTGCGGGCAGGGGATCCGGACCACCCGGCTAGTCGTCCTGCTCCAGGTTCTTCTCGAGCTTGCGCTTGACCCGCTGCAGGGCGTTGTCGATGGACTTCACGTGGCGCTGGAGCTCGTTGGCCATCTCCTGGTAGGACTTGCCGTCCAGGTACAGGTTGAGGACCCGGTGCTCCAGCTCGCTGAGGTTCTGGCGGATCCGCTGGCGCATGCGCACCGAGGCTTCCTGGTTGATCACCAGCTCCTCGGGGTCCGCCACCTTGAGGCCGCCGATCACGTCCAGGAGGGTGCGGTCGGAGTCGTCGTCGTAGATGGGCTTGTTGAGGGAGATGTAGGAGTTCAGGGGGATGTGCTTCTGGCGGGTGGCGGTCTTGATGGCGGTGATGATCTGCCGGGTGATGCACAGCTCCGCGAACGCCCGGAAGCTGCTGAGCTTGTCCCGCCGGAAGTCCCGGATGGCCTTGTACAGGCCGATCATGCCCTCCTGGATGATGTCCTCGCGGTCGGCGCCGATCAGGAAGTAGGCCTTGGCCTTGACGCGGACGAAGTTGCGGTACTTGTGGATCAGGAACTCCGAAGCGCGATCGTCACCGGCTTTGGCGGCCTCCACTAGGTCCTCGTCCATCATTTCGGGGTACGGGGTCGCCGCTTCCTTCCGCGCAACCGCCACCGGCATCGCCTCCGCGCTGGGCCGATTCGATCGCCGAAAAACTAAGCAGATTATAGAGACCGTCTATCCGCCGGGTCAAGGACGCGGCGCGGGAAAACTCGCCAGATCGCCGGTCCCCACCTTCACCGTCCGCGGCACCGGCCGGTACAGGGACCGCGCCACCACCTCCCGCCGCACCCGGGTCCCACCCTCCCAAACCTCCCGGACGGTGGTGACCCGGTAGCCGGGCCTGGGCGGCAGCACCTTCACCTCCCCGCGCGCGAGACGCGGGTCCGTGCGCACCACCTCGCCCTCCGGCGGCGGCAGCACCTGTACGTCGGTCACCAGCAAGCGCACCCTCCGCCGGGGCCGCGCAGGGCCCCAGAAGCTCGCGGTGACCCGGTCTCCCGAAACCTCGGTCCACAGGAGCAGCGGCGGGCCGTCGTTGCGCACCTGCAGGTCCAGAAGCCCATAGACCACCGTGGCGTCCCGGCCCACCGGGAGGTAGGCCACGGGCTGGGTGTGGTTGGCGCGGCTCACCACGGCGAGGTCTGCTAGGAGGGCCGCGTTGAACAGCGTGGACGAGACCTGGCAGACCCCTCCCCCGTCGCCCGGGACCAGTTCCTCGTCCACCAGCACCGGGGCTTCCCGGAACCCGGCGACCTTGGTGCGCGGGCCCACCGCGCGGTTGAACGACAGCACCTGTCCTGGGAGCAGCAGGAGCCCGCGGAGCCGCGCCGCGGCGAGGGCGATGTTGTGGGTGCGGTCCGGGTCGCGGGGGAAGCGCGTGGTGAACGTGGCCACGGGCTCGCGGATCCCCAGGGCTTCCAGCCGTTGCGCGGTCCACGTCGGCTGTACGGCGCGGAGCGGCAGGACGGCTTCCCGCGCGCCCGACACCAACACCCGGCGCAGGACCGGGCGCGCGGCCGGGTCCAGCTCCACACCCGCCTCGCCCGGCACCACCACGACCCGCCCCCCGGACACCTCCAGGCGGCCGTCCCGTGCGGGGCGTCGGACCGCGGAAGAGACCGTTCTCAGGAAGTTGACGAGCTCTGTTTCATCCACGGACCGGCGCAGGGGTACTCGCACCGCGCTGTGACGGAGGCTCAGCCGCTGTCGCACGCGCTCCACGGGGTTTGGCTCCCGGCCCACCCGGTAGGCGGCCTCGACCGCCTCGGCTGCGTCCACCGTGAGGCCGAGCGCGCCCGCCGTCTTGGACCACGTGTGGTCCCCGGCCCGTACCACCACCAGCCGGCGTTCCTCGGCCCGCGCCCGGCGCAGCACGAGATCCCGGGCCACGTCCACGTCCAGGCCCCCCACCGGGACGTCTTCCACCCACACGCCCCGGTGCACCCGGCCCGCGTGGTGCGCTTCGTCCCAGGCCGCCACGGCCAGGACCGCCCCTGCGCACACCAACGGCACCCAGACCCAGCGCCTCAACGGAGGCTCTCCCGCTCCCGCGCCCGTAGGCGCCTTGCCACCTCGTACAGGAGGATCCCGGCCGCCACCGAAGCGTTGAGGGACTGCACCTTGCCCTTCATCGGGATCCGGACCACCTCGTCGCACCGCTCCCGCACGAGCCGCCGCACGCCGCGGCCCTCGCCGCCTACCACGAGGGCCACCGGAGGGTCCAGGTCGGCCTCGTCGTAGGCGCGCGCGGCGGACGGGTCTGCGGCCACCACACGGAACCCCGCTTGCCGCAACACCTCCACCGCGCGGGCCAGGTTCACGACCCCGGCCACCGGCAGGTGCATCACCGCGCCTGCGGACGCCTTGGCCACCGCGGGCGAGAGTCCCGCGGCTCTGCGGGTGGGGATCACGGCGCCGACCGCACCGACCGCCTCCGCGGTGCGGAGGACGGCTCCCAGGTTGCGCGGGTCTTCCACGCCGTCCAGGACCACTACGATCGGGTGGCGGACCTTGCGAGCCCGCTCCACGAGCTCGTCCAGCTCCACGAGGGGACGGACGCCGAGCCAGGCCACCACGCCCTGGTGGGCACCGGTCGCGGAGACCGCGTCCAGGTGGTGCGGGTCCACGAACTGCACGGGCACCCCACGGCTGCGGGCTTCGCGCACGATCTCCGCCAGGGTGCCCACGACCCGCGCGGTGCGGGACACCTGCACCTTGCGCACCGGCTGCCCGGCGCGCAGCGCCTCGCGCACCGGGTTGCGGCCCTCCACGAGGAAAGAGCCGTCGCCCGCGCGCTCAGGGCTGGTCACGCCGCTCCCGCCGGACGCCACCCGACCACCTCCACTCTGGGTACGCAACTCCGGGGCGCTCGGGATCCTAAGAGTCCCGGACCCGCCACCGGCTACCGCCCGGGTAGTCCTCCACCGAGACCCCGAGTTCTGCGAGGCGGCTTCGGATCCGGTCCGCGGTGGCGAAGTCACGGCGCTCCCGGGCGCGCTGCCGCGCCTCGAGGATGCGGTCCAGCACAGCTTCAGGGGGGCCCTGGCCGTCCACGTCCCGCAGGGCGGTTTCCTCCTCCAGCAGCCTCCGCAGGGCCTGGGCCACGGACGCGGGGACCGGCTCGGCGAGCCTCAGGCCCAGCACGCCCGCGAGCTCCCGCAGGGTGTCCCTAGCCTCGGCCACGGCCTCCACGGCGTCCTCCGGACGTCCGGCTTCCGGCAGTTGCTTGGCGATCCCGTCCGCGAGCCGGTTCACCTCCGCGGCGAGGGTGTGCAGGTGCGCGATGGCCCCCGGGGTGTCGAAGTCGTCGTCCAGCGCGGAGCGGAACGCCGCCCGCACCCGGGCGGTCTCCTCCCGTAGCTGGAGGGCGGGGCCTGAGGCGCGGCCCGAGGGCGCTGTGCGGCGCAGCAGGGTCTCCGCGGCCTCCATCGCGGCCCGCAGGTGGGATGCGGCGCGGTCCGCGCCCGCTACGGCGTCGTCGCGCCACGTCATGGGCGTTCGGTAGTGGGAGCTCAACAGGAACAGCCGGATCCCGTCCGGGCGGTAGCGCGCGAGCGCGTCTGCGATCCACACCACGTTGCCCAGCGAGCGGGTCATCCGCTCGGCCTGGCCCTCCATGCGGAGGTGGGCGTTGTGCAGCCAGTACTTGACGAAGGGCTGGCCGGTGAAGCACTCGCTCTGGGCGATCTCGTTCTCGTGGTGGGGGAAGATCACGTCCTCCCCGCCCCCGTGCACGTCCAGCCGCGGGCCGAGGTAGGCCATGGACATGGCCGAGCACTCGATGTGCCAGCCCGGCCGGCCCGGCCCCCACGGGCTCGGCCACGCAGGCTCGCCCGGCTTGGCGGCCTTCCACAGGGCGAAGTCCATGGGGTGCTCCTTGCGGGGGTCCACCTCCACCCGCGCGCCCGCCTGCAGCTCCTCCAGGGACCGGCCCGAGAGCTTTCCGTAGTCGGGGTCTGAGGTCACCCGGAAGTACACGTCCCCGTCCACCACGTAGGCGTGGCCTTTGGCCAGGAGGCCCTCCACGATCCGCACCATCTCGGGAATGGCCTCCGTGGCCCGGGGGTAGTGGTGGGCCCGTAGGACGTTCAAGGCGTCCATCTCCCGCAGGAACCGCTCGATGTACTCCCGGGCGAGGTCCTCCAGGGTGCGGCCCTCCCGCCGGGCGCGGGCGATGATCTTGTCCTCGATGTCGGTGAAGTTCTGCACGTGCCGGACCCGGTAGCCCGACCACTCCAGGTGTCGGCGCACCACGTCGAAGAACACGTAGCTGCGGGCGTGCCCCACGTGCGCCGGGCCGTGCAGGTTCACCCCGCACACGTACATCCGCACCTCCGGCGGCTCCCAGGGCTCGAAGCGCTCCTTCCGGCGCGTGAGGGTGTTGGTCACGTACAGCGGCACGTCCGCCCTCCTGACGTCAGTCCTCCCGCTCCACCAGGGCCACCGCCAACGCCGCGATCCCCTCCTCGCGGCCCAGCGCACCCAGCCCCTCCGGGGTGGTGGCCTTGAGCCCCACCGCGTCCGGCGTGAGCCCCAGCCGCGCCGCCAGGGTGCTCCGCATGCGCGGGACGTACTCCGCGATGCGGGGCCGCTGCGCCACCACCACGCAGTCCACCTGACCCACGGCCCAGCCGTGCTCCCGGGCCCGGGCCACCACCTGGTCCAGCAGCGCCAGGCTGTCCGCGCCGTGGTAACGGGGGTCGTCGGGCGGGAACAGGGTCCCGATGTCCGGCAGCCCGCACGCGCCCAGGACGGCGTCCATCACCGCGTGGACGAGCACGTCCGCGTCGCTGTGGCCCGCGAGCCCGCGCTCGTGCGGGATCTCCACCCCGCCCAGCACCAGCCGCCGGCCCTGGGCGAGGGGGTGCACGTCGTAGCCGATCCCCACCCTCACCCTTCCCGCCACTGCAGCAGCGCCTCCGCGATGGCCAGGTCCTCGGGGGTCGTGATCTTCAGGTTCTCCGGGCTGCCTGGCACCACCACCACCGGGTGGCCCAGCCGCTCCACCAGCGTCGCGTCGTCGGTGCCGTAGAACCCGTCTGAGCGGGCCCGCTCGTGGGCCTCTACCAGCAGCGCGTACCGGAAGGCTTGGGGAGTCTGCACCGCCCGCAGCTCGTCGCGGTTGAGCGTCTCCGCCACGCGCTCCCCGTCCACGCGCTTGATGGTGTCGCGCACCGGGATCGCGGGGACCGCGGCGCCGTGCTCCTGCGCCGCCTCCAGCACCCGCTCGATGATGTCCGCGGTCACCAGGGCGCGGGCTCCGTCGTGCACCAGCACCAGGTCGCAGCTCCCCACCGCCCGCAGTCCCAGGGCCACGGACTGCTGCCGCTTCAGCCCTCCGGCCACCACCGCGGACACCTTGCCGAGTCCGTAGCGGCCCACCAGCTCCCGCACCCGCTCGATGGACGCCTCGGTGGCCACCACCACGATCTCGTCCACCCAGGCGCTGTGGTGGAAGGGCAGGATGGACCGCACGATGACCGGGACCTGGTGCAACGACAGCAGCACCTTCGGGGTGCCCTGGCCCATGCGCGCGCTACGGCCTGCCGCGGCGATCACCGCGGCCACCCGGGGACGCTGCGCCTTCGCCTTCACCCCGAGGACACCGGTCCTGTGCGCCGGGCCGCGACCTCCTGTTTGGGTCGGGCGAACACCATCCGGCCCGCGGAGGTCTGCAGCACGCTCGTGACCACCGCGTCCACCACGGAGCCCACCAGCGGCTTGCCACCCTCCACCACGATCATGGTGCCGTCCTCCAAGTAACCCACGCCCTGGCCCGGTTCCTTCCCCTCGCGCAGCAGCTGGACCGTCACCTCTTCACCCGGCAGCACCACGGGCCGCAGGGCCGCGGCGAGGTCGTTCAGGTTGAGCACGCGCACCCCCTGGAGCTGCGCCACCCGGTTCAGGTTGAAGTCCGTCGTGACCACGGACGCCCTGGCGGACCGTGCCAGCCGCACCACCCGCTCGTCCACCTCCCCGTCCCCGTCGTCCTCCACCACCTGTACCGCCTGGCCTTCGGTCTGCAGCCGCTGAAGGACGTCCAGGCCGCGCCGGCCCCGGGCGCGGCGCAGCGGGTCGGGGGAGTCCGCGATGTTCTGCAGCTCCCGCAGCACCGACCGTGGGACCAGGAAGGGCCCCTCGAGGAAGCCCGCCCTGGCCACGTCCGCGATGCGCCCGTCGATGATGGCGCTCGTGTCCAGCACCTTGGCTGGTCCCCGGACGCGGCGGCCGCGCTCAAGAAGGGCTGCCACGTCCTCCCTGCGTTGCAGCGCGAACTGCAGCCCCAGGTAGCCGAACACCACCAGCGCTGCGGCCCTCAGGTACCCTCCGATGACCGGGATGCCGGACAGCAGGTAGCCCACCGCGGTGGCCACCAGCAGACCCACCAGGGAGCCCGCGAGCCCGATCTCCACGTCGCGCCACGGCACCCGGCCGAGCCAGGCCAGCACCCGCGCCATGAGCCGCACGAACGCGGCCCACAGCGGCGGTGCGAGCAGCCCCCCCACCGTGGCGCCGACGAGCGCCGCCGCCACCTCCGCACCCACCTGCGGCCACCCGCGCAGCGGCACGAACGGCGCGAGCGCCACCGCCACCTGTACCCCTAGCGCGGCGCCCACCACCGCCCCGGCCCATGCGGCAAGGCGGCGTGCGGTCCGGCCCTCGGAAGCCATTTCGAGCCCAGTATACGGCGGACGCTCGCGGGCGTAGGAGCATGCCCATTGGACTGGGGTCCCTAAGAATCGCTTACGCGATTTTTGGGGTGGTCTAGCACCACGGGGCGCGGTCCAGGGCCTCGGCCACCGTACCCACACGGACGACTTCCAAGCCGTCGGCCTCGACGCCGGTGTTCCCGCTCGGCACGAGGGCGCGGCCGAACCCGAGCTTGCGGGCCTCGCCGAGGCGCCGGCCCAGGTGCGGCACCGCCCGCACCTCGCCCCCCAGTCCGAGCTCCCCGCAGAACACCGTCCGGCTGTCCAGGGCCAGGGTCCGGTACGAGGACACCACCGCCAGCGCCACGCCCAGGTCCGCCGCGGGTTCTTCCACCCGAACCCCACCCGCGGCGTTCGCGTACACGTCCGCCTGCGAGAACGCAAGCCCCACGTGCTTCTCAAGCACCGCCAGGAGCAACAGCAGCCGGCTGGGGTCCACTCCGGAGGTGGCCCGCCGGGGCGTCCCGAAGGCCGCCGGGTTCACCAACGCCTGGACTTCCACCAACAGCGGCCGGCTGCCCTCCACGGTACACACCACGGCCGCGCCCGGCGTCCGCTCCGGGCGCTGGCTCAAGAAGGCGGCGGAGGGGTCGGGCACCTCCACGAGGCCACTCCCGCGCATCTCGAACACCCCGATCTCGTTGGTGGACCCGAACCGGTTCTTGGTGGCCCGGAGGACCCGGTACGCCTGGTGGCGCTCGCCCTCGAAGTACAGCACGGTGTCCACCAGGTGTTCCAGCACCTTGGGCCCTGCCAGCATCCCCTCCTTGGTGACGTGGCCCACGAGCAGCACCGCCACGCCCTCAGACTTCGCCAGCTGCAGCAGCGCGGAAGCGCACTCCCGCACTTGCCCCACGCTGCCCGGCGAGCTCGGGACGTCGGGCCGGTAGACGGTCTGGACGCTGTCCACCACCAGGAGGGCTGGCTGGAGGTTGCGCGCCGCGCCCAGCACCGCCTCCAGGTCGGTCTCGGCCACCACCCACACCTCGGGGGACAGCGCGCCGAGCCGCTCGGCCCGCATGCGGGTCTGCTGCGCGGACTCCTCGCCGGCCACGTACAGCACCCGACGGCCGGACTCCGCTAGCCGGAACGCGGCCTGCAGGGCGAGGGTGCTCTTGCCGATGCCCGGGTCGCCACCCACCAGGACGAGCGAGCCCGGGACGAACCCACCACCCAGCACCCGGTCCAGCTCGCCGATCCCGGTGGGCCAGCGCTCCTCCGGCAGGGGCGCGACTTCAGGGAGCGGGGTGGGTTTCGCCTGCCTCGTGGCCCGCGGGCGGTGCGGGAGCTCGATTTCCTCCACGAGGGTGTTCCACGCGTCACAGTTCGGGCACCGCCCGAGCCACCGGGGCGAGCGGTAGCCGCACGCTTGACAGGTGTACTGCACCTTCACCGGGGCTGCACCGCCTCCTGGCGCCTGGCCGCGCCACGCCCAACCGTGTACCGGACGACGCTCCGGTCCGGGGAGGGGCGGGCGACCTCGACGAAGCCCATCCGGAGGAATGTGGAGAGCAGCCCCATGTACGCGTCGCTCGCCCTGCCGCCCGGAGGCCGCACGTGCGGGTACGCTTCCACCACCGTCCCTCCCTGAGCCCGCACGTACTGAACCGCCGCCCGCAGCAACCGGTCCACCGCGCCCTGTCCGCGGAAGGGCTTGGCCACGTACAGGCACGTCACGGACCACACGGGGGTCTCGTCCACACGCCGGAGCTTGCGCGACCGCTCGAGCGCCGGGTATGTCTCCCTGGGCGCCACAGAGCACCAGCCCACCGGTTCACCGTCCGCGTACGCGAGGACGCCCACCGGGATGCCGGAGTCCACGAGGCGCCTCAGAGCGGCCTTTCGGCCTGCGGTGCACAGGCGTTCGAACTCCGCGCGGCTCGTGCGCCACCACATGCACCAGCACCACCGCGGGTATCCCTCCCGCGCGAAGAGCGCCTCCAGGTCAGGCCACGTGCTCCGCGTCACGGGCCGAACCTGGACTTTGAGCCTGCCCGCGGTCACCCCGCGCCTCGCTGCGTCCACAGAGATGGCAGGTCATGGACCCGCGACCAGCCCTCGCCCTTCCGGACCGGCTCCACCCGCAGCGCGTCGAAGTACCGGTCGAGCACCGCGGCTCGCTCCATGGCGAGGGGTGGGGTGCAGTAGTCCTCTTCCTCCCACACCGCCTCACCTGTGTCGGGGTCGAGGCGGGCCTGGAGGAGCGAATGGGTGAGCGCGTTGCCAAACGGCCGCATGGACCCGAACTCGCCTGCTGAAAGCCTGCGGCTGAGCTCGGCGAGCCTTTCAGGCCGGGGACGCGCGCGCACGAGATAGTAAGCCATCGCCGACACCTCCACAGAAACCTACGCCGCGAGCCCCACCGTCGCCTCCCGACCGCCCCGGGAATCGAAGCGTGGATTCCCTTGACAGCCCCAGATGTATGGCCCAAGATGGCCGTCGAACCCAATATGTAGTGCCGAGCCGGTCCCCACTGGGGTGAAAAGGGAACGCCGGTGTAGCGCCTGTGGGCGCGATTCCGGGACGGGCCCGCCGCGGTGAGGGGGACGGGCTGGACAGAAGGCCACTGGACTTCGTGTCCGGGAAGGCGTCCGGCCCGGAGGAACCCGAGTCCGAAGACCTGCCGGCTCGGCTGGGTCCGCGTGCCCTCGTGGAGCGGGGCGGTGCGGAACGGCGCTTCCCGTCTAGAGGTCGGCGCCTCCGTCCTCTTCTCCCTTTGGCCCGCGGGCCACACCACCGGACGGAGGTGCGCGATGGCAGCACTCCTCTCCCTGTCCTGGCTGGACCGCGTCGCCGCAGGCCTCCCCCGCGGGCCGGAACTGCTGAGCCGGCTGTGGCAGGATCCCACGGTCCGTGGCGCGGCAGAGGCGGACGTGGAGTCGGCCGCGCTGCAGGCCGCCTGCGGCCGCGTCCACGAGGAGCCGGCGTACGAGCGGCTCGCGGCACGCCTAGTGCTGCGGCGGCTGTACCGGGAGGTCCTCGGCACACCGGAGCCCGAACCGGAAGCGTACCGCCGGGCCTTCGTGGAGTTCCTCCGCCAGGGTGTGCGCTGCGGAGCCCTGGACGAGCGGCTGCTCCGCATGGACACCACCCTTCTTGCCCGTGCCCTCGAGCCCGGACGCGATTCGCTCCTGCCCCTAGTAGGACTCTGCACCCTACTGGACCGCTACCTCGTGCGGGAGCCCACCACACGCCGGCTGCTGGAGCTGCCCCAGTTCCTGTTCCTGCGGGTCGCCATGGGCCTGAGCCTGCGCGAGGAGCAGCCGGAGCTTTGGGCACTGAGGTTCTACCACGCCACAAGCCAGCTCGACTACCTGCCCAGCACCCCCACGCTGTTCAACGCGGGCACCCCGCACCACCAGCTCAGCAGCTGCTACCTCTCGGACGTACAGGACTCCATGGACGACATCCTCCGGTCCTGTGTAGAGTTCGGGCAGATCGCAAAGTACGCGGGCGGGATCGGTGCATCGGTCACCAAGCTTCGGGCGGCCGGCTCCCCGGTGCGCGGCATCAACGGGACCAGCTCCGGCATCGTCCCCTTCGTGCACATGTTCGACGCCCTCATCAAGGCCATCAGCCAGGGTGGCCGCAGACGTGGGACCCTGGCGGTGTACCTGGAGCCCTGGCACCTGGAGATCCGCGCCTTCCTGGACCTGAAGAAGAACGCCGGAGACCCCTACCTGCGGGCCCATAGCCTCAACACCGCGCTGTGGGTCCCCGACGAGTTCCTGGACCGGGTGGAGCGGGACGAGCCCTGGTACCTCTTCGACCCCCAGTACACTCCCGAGCTTCCAGAGCTGTGGGGCCAAGCGTTCCGGGAGGCCTACCGCGCGAGGGTCCTGGATGCTCAGAGCGGCCGCATCCCTCCATCCGCCTGGCGGGTGGTGGGAGCCCGGGACCTCTTGCGGGAGATCCTCGCTACCCTGCAGGAGACCAGTCACCCGTGGCTGGCCTTCAAGGACGCCAGCAACGCCCGGAGCATGCTGCCGGGTGCCATCCACTCCAGCAATCTGTGCACGGAGGTGCACCTGCCCACCTCCCCGGAGGAGGTAGCGGTGTGTAACCTCGCCAGCATCAACCTCGCCCGTCACCTCACCCCACAGGGGGTGGACGAGGCGAAGCTCAGGCGGACGGTGCATCTCGCCATGCGGGGCCTGGACAACGTGCTGGATCTCAACCTGTACCCCACCGAACGGGCAAAGCGGGCCAACCTCCGCCACAGGCCGGTAGGACTGGGCCTCATGGGCCTGGCGGAGGCCTTCGCCCGCCTGGGAATGCGGTACGGAGACGCCCGCTCCTGTGAGTTCACGGACCGTCTGGTGGAGTTCCTGAGCTTCTGCGCCATCGAGGCAAGCTGCGAGCTCGCCGCGCAACGCGGGCCTTTCCCCTCCTTCGGGGAAAGCCGGTGGTCCCAGGGCCTGGTGCCCTTCGACACCCTGGAGGACCTGCACCGGCTGCGGGGCCAGGTGGACGTGGAGCGGTCGAGCTCCCTCGACTGGGACGCCCTGCGCCGCCGCGTCCGCGAGGGCATCCGCAACGGCACCGTGCTCGCCATCGCACCCACCGCGACCATCAGCCTGATCGCCGGTACCACGCCCGGCATCGACCCCTACTACGCCAACCTCTTCGCCCGCTCAACCCTCTCCGGAAAGTTCCTGGAGTTCAACCGAGTTCTGGTGGAGCAACTGCAGCTCTGTGGCCTCTGGGAGCGCGTCCGGGAGCGCCTGGTGGAAGCCCGGGGCGATCTTTCTGAGATCGAGGACGTTCCACAGACCCTGCGGGACCTGCACCGCACCGCCTACCAGATCCCCCCGGAGGACTACGTCCGCGTGGCCGCTGTAGCCCAGAAGTGGGTGGACCAGGGCATCAGCCGCAACCTCTACCTGCAGGACCGCTCCCTCGAGACCATGGAGCGTACCTACCTGCAGGCCTGGCGGGCGGGCCTCAAGTCCACCTACTACCTCTTCATGGCCCCCCGCATGTACGCGGAGCCCAGCACCGTGCACGTCAACAAGGCCCTCCGGAAGCTGCGCTGGAACCTGGAGGAGCCCCAGACCTGCACTGTCACCTGTGAAGCTTGCTCTTCGTGAGGAGGTGAAGGCGTGCGGCCCCTGATCGCCACAGACCCCCTGGAGCCCATCCAGCTCTTCCCTCTCAGCTACCCCTGGGCCTACGCCCACGTGCAGCAGGGCAAGCGCAACACCTGGTTCCCCGAGGAGGTGTCCCTCGCAGACGACGTCCGCGACTGGGAGGAGCGCCTCACCCCCGAGGAGAGACAGAGCGTGGAGGTCCTCCTGGGGTTCTTCAACCCCATGGAGTCCTTGGTCACCCACAACCTGGCGCTGTCCATCTACCGGCACGTGACCGCGCCCGAGGTCCGCCTGTACCTGGCACGCCAGATCTGGGAGGAGGCCAACCACACCATGGCCTTCGAGTACGTGCTGAAGACGCTCCCGGTGGACCGGGACCGCGTGTTCCGCGCCCACCGGGACGAGCCCGCGGTGCGGGCCAAGGAGGAGTTCCTCCAGGCCCTCTCCCGGCCCATGCTGGAGCCCCTGGACCTCTCCCGCCTCGAGGACCGCCGCACCTTCCTGCGAAACCTGGTGGGGTACTACGGGATCCTGGAAGGGGTCTTCTTCTACGGAGGGTTCCTGTTCGCGTACACCTTCCGCCGGCGCAACCTCCTGCGCGGCCTCGCCACCCTCGTGGACTGGACGCTCAAGGACGAGAGCCTCCACCTCTCCTTCGGCGTCCACCTGATCTCGGAGTTGCTCGCGGAGGACCCGGATCTCCTGACCCCCCAGGTCGGCGAAGAACTGAAGTCCCTCGTGCTGGGCGCGGTGGACCTGGAGCGCGCGTACAACCGGGCGCTCCTCCCGAAGCCGCTGATCGGAGTGACCGCGGAGGTGCTGAACGCCTACGTGGAGTACGTCACCGACCGCAGGCTGGAGGAGCTCGGCTTGGGTGCCCACTTCCACACTCCGAACCCGGCTCCGTGGATGGCCACGGAGGTGGACGTGCCGGAGATCGTGAATTTCTTCGAAGCGAAGAACGTGCACTACGAGGTGGCGGCCCGTCGGGACGTGTAGCCTCCCGGCGGGCGCGGCCGGGAGGGACGTGTGCCGGAGCTCGTGGTCCTACGGGAGGGCTGTGGGTACCTGTCGGGTGGGGTCAACGCGGGCGTGGTGTGGGATGCAAGCGGCCGGGCGGTGGCCGTGGACACGGGCGGGGACCGTGACGCGGGCCGGAACCTGTTGCGCGCGGCGGAGGGCCGTTCCCTACGGTTGGTGGCGGTCCTGAACACCCACTCCCACGCGGACCACTACGGCGGCAACGACTACCTGGTCCGCCAGCACCCGGAGCTCGAAGTGTGGGCACCGGTGCTGGAGGAGGCGGTGCTGCGGTACCCGTACCTGGAGCCCTTCTCCCTCTACGGCGCGCGGCCGCCGGAGGCGCTGCAGAACAAGTGGCTCATGGCGAAGCCGTCTCCCGTGCACCACGTGTACGACACCGCAGACGCCGAGCTCGAGGTGGCGGGATTCCGGCTGCGGGTGCACCGCGCGGACGGCCACGCGGTGCGGCAGGCCGCGGTGGGGTGCGGGGCCGTGTGCTACGCAGCAGACGCCTTCTTCGGGCCCGAGGTCCTGGACAAGTACGAGATCCCCTTCACCCACGACGTCGCCGGCCAGCTCGACACCCTCGCGCGGGCCGAGGGTTGGCCGTACGAAGTGTTCGTGCCGGGCCACGGGCCACCCGTCCCGCGCGAGCAGCTCCCCGCGGTGCTGGAGGCGAACGCGCGGGCCGTGCGCCGGGCCACCGAGCGGGTGCGGGACGCGGTGGGCTCCGGGGCCACTTCGGACGAGGTGGTCCACCGGGTGGCCACCACGCTGCGGTCGCCCCCGGCCAACCCGTCCACGTACTTCCTCCTGAGGTCCACGGTCATGGCGCACCTGGCGTACCTGTTGGAGGCGGGAGAGCTGCAGTGGACCCTCGAAGGCGGTACCTTCCGTTGGGCGCTGCGGTAGGCCGACGACGGAGGACGCACGGGCTCTGAGAGCGCGACGAGGAGGGAGGGGCGAGATGCGCATCCGGGTGGGCGAGTTCGAGGTCGTGTCCCTGACCGACACGGCCGGACCTTTCTTCACCTACCGTGACGCGTACCCCACCACACCCCGCGAGACCTGGCAGCCCTTCCGGGCGGAGTACCCGGGCTATTTCGCGGGTGAGGACGGCCTGTTCACGCGCGTAGGCTGCTTCCTCGTCCGGGGCGAGGGCCGCACCCTCCTCGTGGACACAGGCATCGGGCCAGGCCCGGTCGCCCTGTTCGGCGGGAGCCGGGGCCGGCTCATGGAGGAGCTGGCTACACACGGTGCCGCTCCGCAACAGATCCAGGTCGTCTTCCTCACGCACCTCCACCCCGACCACGTGGGCTGGAACCTGGCTCCGGACGGGAAGCCCTCCTTCCCCAACGCCCGCTACCTCGCCTCCCGGGCCGACTGGGAGGCGTTCCACCGGGCCGAGGTCAAAGCCGCCATGGAGGCTCTGGTCCCAGGATGCGTGGAGCGCGACATTACCCCTCTTGGCGACCTCGGGGTCCTGGAGCTGGTGGAGGGGGAGACCGAGATCCTCCCCGGGGTCCGAGTCCTGCCCACCCCCGGCCATACGCCGGGCCACATGAGCCTGCACGTCGCTTCCCGAGGCCAGCAGGCGCTGATTTTGGGCGACGTCTTCCACCACCCGGCCCAGGTGCCGCACAACGAGATCTGCGTCGCCTTCGACATGGATCCCCAGGGGGCGATCCAGACGCGGAAGCGGGTCGTCGAGTGGGCCGCGGCGGAGCGCATACCGCTCGCGGGGTGCCACCTGTTGCCGCACGGGCTCGGCCGGATCGCCCGCCGAGCCGAGGGGGTCGCCTGGGAGCCTCTCTGAGCCGCTCGTTTGACACGGACTGCGCGCCGTGCTACGCTCGGCCGGAGCTCTTGCGGGAGCTCAAAATCCAAGGCAAGGCCGAAAGGAGCAAGGGAATGGCAGAAGGCACGGTCAAGTGGTTCAACGCGGAGAAGGGCTACGGTTTCATCTCCGTGGAAGGCGGCAAGGACGTGTTCGTCCACTACAGCGCGATCAACATGGACGGCTACCGCACCCTCCAGGAGGGGCAGCGGGTGCAGTTCGACATCGTGGACGGGCGCAAGGGGCCGCAGGCAGCCAACGTCACGCTCCTCTGAGCGCACACTCGCAGCTGTGGTCTTCGGAGGGCCCCCGTCGGGGCCCTCCGGCTTTTCCGGGAGGGAGGACCCGCCCCGCTGCAGAACGCAACCGTATGGCGCCTTTGGCAGGGCTCGTGAACGACGCTTTCTTCCTGTACAGCCTCGTGCTGCTGGCCCGGGTGGTGGCCAGCTGGATCCCCGGGCTCGACCCTCGGCAGCCAGTGGTGCAGCTGCTCGTGACGCTCACGGAGCCTGTGCTGGCACCGCTCCGGCGGCTCCTGCCGCCCGTGGGCGGCCTGGACGTCTCGCCGCTCGTCGCCTTCCTGCTCTTGGAGCTCGTCCGCCGCCTCGTGGTGCAGGTCCTGCTGGCCGTGTAGAAGGGCAGGCCGCCAGGTTCCCGCGACCTACCGCAGCCACAGCAGGAGCCCACTCACCGAGAGCAAGCTCGCCAGGGTCGTGGTGAACACCACGGCCGCCACGAACCCCGGCTCGCAGTCGAACTCGGCCGCGAAGAGGAACGCGTTCACCGCCGCGGGCATGGCGGCCACCAGTACGAACACGTCGCGTCCCACCCCTTCCAGGCCGACCAGCCCCGCGAGGCCGGCGGCCAAGAGCGGAGAGGCCAGCAACCGTACGAGAGCCGCGACGAAGACCTCTCGGGAAGGGCTCAGGCCACCGGTCTGCGCCAGCTGGACCCCGAGGGTCACCACGAGCAGCGGGATCGCCCCGGAGGCGAGGACGGCCACCGTGCGGTCCAGCCACGCCGGTAGGCTCCAGCCCGCGGCCGCGACCAGCAGGGCCGCGGCCGCCGCGTACACCACGGGCAGGCGCAGGGTCTCTGCGACTGCGCGCGCCGGCTCGCCCCGGCTCCCCAAGCCGCGGTGACGCCCGCCAGGAAGTTCCCCACGGTCGCGTTGACCACGAACACCAGGGTGGCCGCGTGGAAGCCCACCTGCCCGAACGCGAACAGCGAAACCGGCAGGCCGTAGTTCCCCGCGGTGTACAAGAAGGCGGGGATCAGGAAGGCCGCGCGCCTCTTCCCCCGCAGCCCCAAGGCCGCGGCCAGCAGGAAGCCGAACCCCAGCAGCGCCACCAGGTGCACCACGCAGGCGGCCACTAGGCGCGGCGCGTCGCCGGACAGGGCCGACGACCCGGTCAGGGACTGAAACACCAGCGCGGGCGTGAACAGGTACATGGAGACCGGCGCCAAGGAGCGGACCTCTACGGGCCGGGCGCGGCCGAGGAGGAAGCCGGTGAGCACGAGGAGCACCACCGGCGCGATCACGTCGAACAAGGGCATGCCGGGGTGCGGGACGGGTTACCGGCGGCCGCGCCCGGAGGCGGTCCTCCGCTTCGCCCGAGGCCGGGCGGTGGGCGCTGCCACCTTCGGGAGCTGCTCCTCCCAGGTGACGATGCTGTGGAAGTACACGCGGTCCCCTTCGTCCAGCCCCCGGGTGACCTCGGTGATGTGGACGTTCTTCGCGCCGAACTCGCCCAGCGCGTACTCCACCGCGGCCTCCGGCTTCGCGTCCTCCCCGCACGTGTAGATGTCCAGGGCCACGTAGCCGGTCTCGGGCCAGGTGTGGACCGACAGGTGGGACTCGGAGATGACCACGACGCCGCTCACGCCCACGGGCGAGAACCGGTGGAAGGAGATGGCCCAGATCTGGACACCGGCCACCTCTGCGGCCCGGGTCAGGATCTGCTCCACGCGCTCGACCTTGCTGATGACCTCCGGGTCGCAGCCCGAGGCCTCCACGATGTAGTGGTGCCCCAACGTGTCCATGGGCGGACCTCCGGTTGTTCGCGTCGCCGCGGTCTCGACCCCCAAACACGCGCGTCCCCAGGCGCAGCAGGCTGCGCCCAGGGACGGCTCGTTTGATCACGACCATGCTAAGGACAACGGGCCCGGGGGTCAAGGTGGCGCAATCCTGTGACGCACCCGCGGTACACTGGACCCGTGCGACGGGGCGGGAGCCTTGCAGGGCTCGTGGCCGCGGTGGCGCTCGCAGCGGGCTGCCAGATCGCGCTGCGCACCGTGCCGATCACCCTCTCCGGCGTGTACGTGGCCAACGCAGGCGCGGACTCCGTTACCGTCTACCGCCTGGACGCCTCGGGCGACGTCTTCCCCACCCGAGCCATCTCGGGCAGCAACAGCCTGCTGAGCCAGCCGGTGGCGGTCCTGGTGGACCCGTCGGGCAACCTGCTCGTGGCCAGCGCGGCGGCGAACCGGATCACCGTCTACCTGCCCGGGGCCACGGGCGACGCAGGCCCCATCCGGACGCTGGCCGGGCCCGACACGCTGCTCGCGGGGCCGTCCGGTCTGGCCCTGGACGCCCTCGGGAACCTGTACGTGTCCAACGCGGCGGCCTCGCGCCTCACGGTGTACGCACCCGGTGCTTCCGGGAACGCACGGCCGGTCCGGGTGGTAGAAGGCAGCCAGACCCTGCTCGCGACGCCGCGGGGGATCGCGTTCGGGCCCGACGGGCTGCTGTACGTGGCCAACTCCGCCTCCAACTCCATCCTGGTCTTCGACCGCGGGGCGTTCGGAAACACCCCTCCGGCCCGACGGATCGCAGGCAGCCTGACGCAGCTCGCGGAACCCACGGGCCTCGGCTTCGACCCCTTCGGCCGGCTGTACGTGGCCAACGCCTCCCCGAGCCCGGCCACGGGGTTTCCGGCGGTCGCCGCCTACCGGCCGGGTGCTCAGGACAACGAGCCGCCCGAGCGGCGAATCTCGGGGCCGAACACCGGGCTTTCGGTGCCCCGGGGTGTGGCCCTGGACCCCGTGGGCACGCTGTACGTGGCGAACTCAGGTGCGGACTCGGTGACCGTGTACACACCGGGCGCCACGGAGGACAGCCGGCCGGTGCGCGTCGTCGTGGGGCCGCGCACCGGTCTGAGGCTCCCCTGGGCCGTGGCGGTCCGGCCCTAAACCTGGTCTGAGAGCGCGCGGAGGGCGCGCAGCCGGGCCTGCCGCAGCGCGCGGCGCGCTTCGGCCTCCTGCCACCGCCGGCGCTCTGCCTCCGTCTGCGGCGCGAGCGGCGGCAGAGGTTGGGGTTGGCCGGACCGGTCGGTGTGGACCATGGTCACGAAGGTGCTGCACGTGTGGTGGACCTCCCCGGACAACGGGTTCTCGCTCAGGACCCGCACCCCGATCTCCATGGAGCTGCGGCCCACGTGGTTGAGAGCGGCCCGGTAGTGCACGATCTCCCCCACCCGGATGGGATGCACGAAGTCCAGGGCGTCCACGGAGGCGGTGACCACGGGGCCTCGGGCGTAGCGGGCCGCCACGATGGACGCGACCTCGTCCAGGTTCATCACCAGCCGGCCCGCGAACATGAGGCTGCCGGTGATGGCGTCCTCGGGGAACACCACCCGGCAGGTGTCCAGGTGGTGGCGGGGCGGGGATTCGTCGGGTTCGGGCCTGCGCCGGGCCGCGAGCCGAGCGAGGCGGCGCTCGCGCCGCACGCGGGCGTCCGCCTGCCGCCGCTCGTCCTCTGAGCTCCCCGGCACCACCCGCACACCCACGGGCCTGGGCCGGCCTTCGCGATCCACGGCCACGAAGGCCAGGTGGGCGGCGGTGGCGCGCTCTCGCGCACCTGTGGCCGGGTCCTCCGCGTGCACCTGTACCTCCACCTCCATGGACGTGCGGCCCACGAGCACCACGCAGGCTTCCAGGGCCACGACCTGGTTCACCAGCACGGGGCGCAGGAAGTCCAGGTCGTCCATGGATCCCAGCACCACCGTACCCCGCGCGAGTCGGGAAGCCGCCAGCGTGCCGGCGGTGACGATCCACCGCATCATCCGGCCGCCGTACAGGGAGCCCCGGACGTTGATGTGCTCGGGGAACACGATCTGGACCATCTCCGCGCGGGTGTCCGCCACGCGCACCTCAGACGTCATCGCGCCCACCCGCTCGGGACCTGGCCGCGGCACCGTGGGTCTGCTCCCCCAGCGTTACGACGGTTCCTCGCCGAGCCGGGCCGCGGCCGGGGACGTGCGGGCCCAGGCCCGGTACCACGAGGTGATAGGGAGCCGCCGGTCTCGGCCGAAAGCCTTCGGCGTGATCTTGATGCCCGGAGGCGCTTGGCGCCGCTTGTACTCGCTGCGGTCCACCATGCGCACCACCTTCGCCACCACCTCTGGGTCGAAGCCCGCCCGCACGATGTCCTCGGGCGGGGTGTCCTGCTCCACGTACAGCTCCAGGATGGGGTCCAGCACCTCGTACGGCGGCAGGGTGTCCTGGTCGGTCTGCCCAGGCCGCAGCTCCGCGGTGGGCGGCCGGGTCAGCACGCCCTCGGGGATCACCGGCCCGCCTCCGTTGCGCCAGCGCGCCAGCGCGTACACCAGCGTCTTCGGCACGTCCTTGAGCACCGCGAAGCCGCCGGCCATGTCGCCGTACAGGGTGGCGTAGCCCACGCTCATCTCGCTCTTGTTGCCCGTGGTGAGGACGATGCCGCCGAACTTGTTGGTGAGGGCCATGAGGAGGTTGCCCCGGATCCGCGCCTGCAGGTTCTCCTCCGTCGCGTCCGCCGCGAGGCCCGCGAACACGGGGTCCAGGACTTCCCGGTACGCCTGGAAGGGCCCTCGGATGGGCAAGACCAACAGCCGGATCCCCAGGTTGCGCGCGAGCTCCTCCGCGTAGCGGACGCTTTCGGGGGACGTGTACACGGAGGGCATGGACACCCCCACCACCGCCTCCGGCCCCAGGGCGTCCGTGGCCACCGTGGCCACCAGGGACGAGTCCACCCCGCCGGAGAGCCCCACGAACACCTGCCGGAACCCGTTCTTGCGCACGTAGTCCCGCGTGCCCACCACGAGAGCGCGGTAGACTTCCTCCAGGTCTTCAAGCGGCTGTGCCACCGCGGGCTCCAGCGGGGGCAGGGTGTCGCGCCGCGGCAGATCCACCGGGATCACCGGGCAGCGGGAGGGGTCGCCCACGGGGAACCGTTCCGCCTCGTCCACGCCCGTGCGCCGCGCCCGCTGGCGCCGGGCGGCGGCCACGTCCAGGTCGCAAAGGACCAGCGTCTCCTCGAACTGGGGCGCCCGCGCCAACACGCGGCCCGCCTGGTCCAGCACTACGCTGTCGCCGTCGAACACGAGCTCGTCCTGCCCGCCCACCAGGTTCACGTAGCACAGCACCACGCCGCAGTCCCGGGCCCGGGTGCGCAACATCTCCTCCCGCTCCCGCCACTTGCCCCGGTGGTAGGGAGACCCGTTGAGGTTGAAGACCACCAGGGCGCCGGCCCGGGCCTGGACCGCACAGGGCCCGTCGGGGAACCAGATGTCCTCGCAGACGTTCACCGCCACCGGCAGGTCTCCCAAACGGAAGATGGGCACCTGCTCTCCCGGTGCGAAGTAGCGCTTCTCGTCGAAGACCCCGTAGTTGGGGAGCAGCCGCTTGTGGTACACGCCCTGCACGCGGCCCGCGGCGCACACCGCCGCGGCGTTGTACAGGTAGTTGGCCCGGTCCACGAATCCCACCACCGCCACCACGTCCGCGGCGTGCCGCGCCACCTCTTCCAGCGCCTGCAGGTTCGCCTCCACGAAGTCCGGCTTGAGGAGGAGGTCTTCGGGCGGGTAGCCGGTCACCACCAGCTCCGGGAACAGGACCACGTGTGCCCCGCGCTCCCGGGCCCGGTGCATCCACTCCACGATGCGGCGGACGTTCCCCTCCAGGTCCCCCACCACGGGGTTCATCTGGGCCAGGGCCACCCGGAGCGTCCGCACACCCCTAGTATCCCGCGCCCTGTCCTGCCGCGGGAACGCCCCTCGGCAGGGTCGCCAGCCCGTGCAGAAACCGGATCACCGCCTCCACCCCGCCCCACAGGAGCGGCAGGTTGACCTTCTCGTTGGGCGCGTGGAGGTTGTCGTCCGGGAGCCCGAACCCGGTGACGACCACCGGCTGGCCCAGGACCCGGCTGAACAGGTCCACCACAGGCACGCTGCCGCCCATCCGGACGAACCGCGTCGGCGCGCCGTACGTCTCGCTCCAGGCCCGGGCCGCAGCCTGTACCGCGGGCTCGTCCGGGGACACGACCCACGGGCGGCCCGTGTGCAGCTTGCGCACGGTCACCTCGTAGGCCGGGTGGGCGTTGCGCAGCAGGTAGCGCTCGAACGCCCGGAAGACGCGGTCGGGGTCCTGGTCCGGTACCAGGCGCATGCTGACCTTGGCCACACAGCGGCTGGGCAGTACCGTCTTGGCACCGGACCCTGTGAAGCCCCCGCCGATCCCGTGGATCTCCAGGGTCGGCCGAGCCCAAAGCCGCTCCAACAGGGAGTACCCCTCCTCCCCCACGACCCCTCGGGCGCCGATCATCCGGGCGAAGGCGGCCTCGTCCAGCGGAAGCGTGCGCCAGGCAGCCAGTTCCGACTCCGTGGGCGGTCGCACCGCCCGGTAGAAGCCTGGGATCCGCACCCGGCCCTGCCGGTCCCGCAGCGAGGCCAGCAGGCGCACCACCTCGTGGAACGGGTTGGGGGCGGCACCGCCGAATGTACCGGAGTGCAGGTCGCTGGCGGGCCCGCGGACCTCGACTTCCGTGTACAGGATCCCCCGCAGGCCGACGGTGATGGCGGGCACCCCGGGCAGGAAGAACCCGGAGTCCATGACCAGCGCGCAGTCCGCCCGTAGGCGCCGCCGGTGCCGCGGCACGTACGCCGTGATCTCCGCCCCACTGCTCTCTTCCTCGCCCTCCACGAGCACCTTCACGTTCACCGGCAGCCCGTCGGTGGCCAGCAGCGAGGCCAGGGCCTTCACCGTGGCGAACACGTGGCCCTTGTCGTCGGAGGCGCCGCGGGCGTAGAGGTTGTCACCGCGCACCGTGGGCTGGAAGGGCGGCGTCTCCCACTGGTCCAGCGGGTCCGCGGGCTGCACGTCGTAGTGCCCGTAGACCAGCACCGTGGGCGCACCCGGTGCCCCGAGCCACTCCCCGTACACCAGGGGGTGCTGCCGCGCGGAGGGCACGACCTCCACCCGGCGCAGCCCCGCCCGGTGTAGCTGGTCCGCGAGCCAGCGCGCCGCCCGCTCGCAGTCCGGCCCGTGTTCGGGGAGCGTGCTCACGCTGGGGATGGCGAGCCACTCCTTCAGCTCCTCGAGGAAGCTGGCGCGGTGCTCCCGGGCGTACGCGATGGCACGTTCCATGGAACTCCTCCGTGGGAACAGACTGTGACCGCCGCCGGCACCTTGTCCGTTCTACGACCCCACCCCGCCCGAACCCTGCCCGCCGGCCGGGCGCGCGATCCAGTATATTGGTCCAGGATGCGGCCCCGGCAAGGGCCGGACCCAGGAGGCGGGATGGTCCCTACCCCTGCTGCAAAGCTGCGGAGCGCGCCCCTGCGCAGCACGCCCGGCCCGCGCCGACTGCTGGACCTCCGCACGCTGCTGTACGCGAAACGGGTGACGGCGGTGCGCTGGTCCGCGGACGGGCGCTCCCTGTGGTTCGAGTGGAACGCCACCGGGCGGTTCAACCTGTGGCGCGTCCCGGCGGACGGCGGCTGGCCCGTGCAGTTCGTGGTGTCCGACGAGTGGACGCACTTGCAGGACCCGTCCCCGGACGGACGGTGGGTGGTCTACACGCAGGACGTGGGGGGCAACGAGAAGCCGAATGTCTACCTGGTGTCCACAGCAGGCGGTCCGCCCGTGGACGTCACCCGCACGGAAGGCGTCGGTTACCACAGCGTCCACTGGCTCCCGGACAGCAGCCGGCTCGTCTTCGCCGCGGAGCGGGAGGAACCGGGCGCCTATTGCGCGTACCTGCTCGACCCTGCCACGGGCCAGGTGGTCCGGGTGGCGGGGAACGAGCGCGGCCAGTGCGCGTGGGTCCGTACGAGTCCCGACGGCCGCTGGCTTGCCATCAACCGCACCCACGACTACGCCCACTGCGGGGTGAGCGTGGTCGACCTGAAGGACGGAGGCGAGCGGGTGCTGGCAGAACCGGACGACCGCAGCACCGTGGAGGCGGTGGCGTGGACCCCGGACGGCCGCCTGTTCGTCACGTCCAACCGCAACCCCCAGGACCTGGAGGCTGCGGCTTTGCTGGACCTGGACGGCCGGGTGACGTGGCTTTGGGAGTCCGAGTGGGAGACCCGCGTGGCCGCGGGCTCGCCCGCAGACGGCCGATACCTCCTGGTGGAGGACGAGGCGGGCGAGCACCGGCTCTGGCTGTGCACGCTGGCGGGAGACCGGCGCGCGCTGGATGTTCCGGGCGGCGTCCTCACCGCCGCCCAGTTCTCCCCGGACGGGCGTCGGACCGCCCTGGTGTACGAGTCCGCGGACCGCCCGCCGGACCTGTGGGTGGTGCGGGCGGAGGACGCCGAGGCCGTGCAGCTGAGTGACTCGCTGGTGGGCGGGCTCGGGCCCGAGGACTTCGTCCGGCCTCAGCGCGTCGTGTACCCGTCCTTCGACGGGACTCCCATCGCCGCCTTCGCGTACGTGCCGCGTGGCGCACGGCCGGACGGCTCGCTGCCCGCGGTGGTGTACGTGCACGGCGGGCCGGCCTCCGTCCACGCCAACGGCTGGTTCCCGCACCTGCAGCACTGGGTGTCCTGCGGGTTCTTGGTCCTGTGTCCCAACTACCGGGGCTCCACGGGGTTCGGGCGGGCGTTCCAGGAGGCGAACCGCAAGGACCTGGGCGGTGGAGACCTTCGGGACGTGGTGGCGGCGGTGGACTACCTCCGGTCCACGGGCTACGTGGACCCGCGGCGGGTGGCGGTGGCCGGAGGGTCGTACGGAGGGTACCTGACCCTGATGGCCCTCGCCAAGTTTCCGGAGGTTTGGGCCGCAGGGGTGGCCATCGTGCCCTTCGCGAACTGGTTCACGGAGTACGAGCACGAAGACCCCGTGCTGCAGGCCTATGACCGCATGATGATGGGCGACCCCGTGGAGGACGCCGAGCTGTGGCGGGACCGGTCCCCCATCTTCTTCGCCGACCGCATCCGGGCCCCTCTCCTGATCCTGGCTGGGGCCAACGACATCCGCTGCCCGGTGGAAGAGACACACCAGGTGGCGGAGGCGGTGCGTCGGGCCGGCGGCGTGGCCGAGGTGCACGTGTACCCCGACGAGGGACACCGGTTCGGCAAGCGCGAAAACCAACTGGACGCCTTCGAGCGCGCGGCCCGCTTCCTCCGCGCGCACCTGGGCGAGCCCACAGGAGGGGTGTCGTGACGGACCGGACGCTGGAGATGTTCCGAGAACTCACGGAGGCGCCGGGGGTGCCGGGCTTCGAGGAACCCGTGCGCGCGGTGCTGCGGAAGTACCTGAGCCCGCTCGGCGAGATCCTCCAGGACCGGCTCGGCAGCCTCGTGGCCCGCAAGGAGGGCACGCGTCCTGCGCCCAAGGTGCTCGTGGCCGGGCACATGGACGAGATCGGCTTCCTGGTGACCCGCATCACCGACGAGGGCTACCTGAAGTTCCAGACCCTGGGCGGGTGGTGGTCCCAGGTCATGTTGGCCCAGCGGGTGCAGGTTTGGACGCGCCAGGGACCGGTGCTGGGGATCATCGGCAGCAAGCCGCCGCACCTCCTGGAGGAGGAGGAACGCAAGAAGCCGGTAGACCCCAAGGACATGTACATCGACGTGGGAGCCGGAAGCCGTGAGGAGGCCGAAGCCTTCGGCATCCGGCCCGGAGACCCCGTGGTCCCGGACTCCCCCTTCACCGTGATGCGGAACGAGCGGCTGGTTATGGCGAAGGCGTGGGACAACCGGTTCGGCTGCGCGGCGGTGGTGGAGGTACTGCGGGCCCTGCAGGAGGAGCCGCACCCGAACACCGTGTACGGCGTGGCCAACGTGCAGGAGGAGGTGGGGCTAAGGGGCGCGCAGACCTCCTCCCACTTGGTGCAGCCCGACGTGGGGATCGCCCTCGACACCGGGATCGCCGGCGACACGCCCGGGGTGAAGCCCGACGAGGCGCAGGGCAAGCTCGGCAAGGGCCCTGTGATCCTCCTGTACGACGCCACCATGATCCCCCACGTCCGTCTGCGGGACCTGGTGGTGGACACCGCGGAGGCGGAGGGGATTCCCTACCAGTTCGACCGGGTGGCCCGCGGGGGTACGGACGCGGGCCGCATCCACACCTTCGGCGTGGGTGTACCGTCCGTGGTCATCGGCGCCCCCGTCCGCTACATCCACAGCCACAACGCCGTTCTGCACCGGGACGACTTCGAAAACACCGTGCGGCTCGTCACCGCGGTCATCCGGCGCCTGGACGCGGACACCGTGGACCGGCTCGTGGCTTGATGGGCAAGACCTCTCCCGCGGCGCCGCCTCGAGGCCTACTGCTGGCACGGCTCGCCACGGGGGAGGCGCGGCGCCGGGCTTCCCGCTACCTGGTGGCAGCGTGCGCCGCGGGCTTCGCGGCCACCGCCGCGGTCTTCGGCTGGGACCGTTGGTTCTTCTGGCTGATGCTGTGGGGCGGGGCGGTGTTCCTGCCCCTCCGCCTGTTGCTGGAGCTGGCGGGCGCGCGCGGTCAGCGGGTGCGGGCCGCCTACCGCGAGCACCTCCCGGACCGCATCACCCCCGCCAACCTGCCTCTGGTGGCGCAGAGTGTGTACGAGCGGGACGTGTTGATGCCCCGCATCGTCACGCCGCCGTACGCGGCGAAGGTGCAGGAGGCGGTGGTGGCCGTGGCGCGGGCGGCCTTCGGCCAGCCGCAGCCCGGGGACTGGATGCGGCAGGCGGCCTGCCGGCTCGTGTGCGTGGCGGACGGCTGGATGGCCGAGATGCGGGCGGACCGCGAGGCGGATCCCTCGTCCACGAACATCCAGGCCCGCTGGCAGGAGGTGCGGTCGCTGGCCGTGCTCGCGGCCACCGCCAGGGTGCTCGTGGCGCTCTCCGAAGAGCTGCTGGGCCAGCCGTTCTGGGGACCCGGGCTCGACGCCCAGAACGTGCGCGCGTTCCTCGACGACGCGCTCGGCTACCTGGACCGGGCGGCCCTGGACCCCGACGTGCCGCCCTGGAACGGGATGCTGCTGGGGGTTTGGACCCCGGAGGTGGTGGAGCTGAGGCGGCGGTGGGACCACTACCTCGACGTGGTCGGCCCCGCACCCTCGCGCCTCGCCGCGGTGGTGGAGGAGTTGTCGCCGTGACCCTGTTCCTCACCGAGTCCGAGGTCGCAGAGCTCGTGTCCGCCCCGGAGCTCGTGGACGCCCTGGAAGCTGCCTTCCGGGACAAGGCCGCGGGGCTTGCGCCCAACGTGCCCCGGGGACGCGCGGCGCTCCCTTCAGGGACCGTGCTGCACGTCATGTCCGCCGCGTGGGGCCCTGGGGGGGTCCTGGGTCTCAAGGCGTACACCACGTCCTCGGAGGGCGCGCGGTTCCTCGTCCTCCTGTACGACGGAGCAGGGCGGCTGCTGTGCCTGATGCAGGCCAACGTGCTGGGCCAACGCCGCACGGGCGCTGCCACGGGGTTCGCCACGCGCCACATGGCTAGGGCCGACGCCCGGACGGTGGCCCTCCTCGGGGCCGGGTGGCAGGCCCGCACGCAGCTCGAGGCGGTGTGCGCGGTACGGCCCGTCGAGCGGGTATGGGTCTACAGCCGCAGCCCGGAGCGGCGGGAAGAGTTCGCCCGCGAGATGAGCGATGCGGTGGGCCGGCCGGTGGTGGCTGTCGCCTCCGCGGAGGAGGCCGTGCGGGAGGCAGATGTGGTGTGCACCATCACCACCGCGCGCGACCCCGTGTTGCTGGGCCGCTGGCTGCGCCCGGGCGCGCACGTCAACGCCGCGGGCTCCAACTGGGCCCACCGGCGGGAGGTGGACGCGGACGTGGTGCAACGGGCCACGGTGGTGGCGGTGGACGACCTGGCCCAGGCCCGGGTGGAGTGCGGCGACCTGATCCTGGCCCAGGCAGAGGGCAAGTGGGACTGGAGCCGGGCCGTGGAGCTCGCCGACGTGGTGGCGGGCCGCGTGCGGGGACGGACCGGGGACCTGGACGTCACCCTGTTCTGCTCGCAGGGGATCGCGCTGGAGGACGTGGTGGCCGCCAAGCTGGCTTACGAACGGGCACGGATCCTGGGCGTGGGCCGAGAGGTGGACCTGGGGCTGTGAGGGCCGTACGGGAGGCTTCGGAGATCGTGGTGCTGGGGGGCGGCTGCTACGGCTGCTTCCACACGGGCCAGCTCCTCAAGGCAGCCGACCGCGGAAGGCTGTGCTGCAACCGGTTGGTGGTGGTGGACCGGAACCCTCTGGCGCCCGCGCGGACCCGGCTGCGGAGCGATCTCGTAGAAGTGGTCACCGCGGACTGGACGCAGTTCCTCGTGGACTACGCGCCCCGGGCCCCGCACGACGCGCACCTGGTCCCGGCCCCGCTCGCGCCGCACGTGCTCGCGGACTGGCTTGTGCTGTCCGTGGAGCGTGCGCGGCCGGACCTGCGCCTCGTGTCCGGGCCGCTGCCCGGGACGGTGCGCCTGCCTTACGACCACACCGTGGGCCGAAGCCGTTACCTGAGCGAGGCCGCCTGGCGGTGCCCGGCGACGTGCCCTGAGCCCGCGGTCTGCCCTGCCACGAAGGGCCCGCGCACGTGGGACCTGGAGCGGTCCGTCCGCCTGTCCGCGGAGGTGCCCGTGGTGACGTTCCCCTGCCGGCATTTCGTGTACGGGGTCGGGACCATCCCCCTGGTCCGGCTGCGGTGGGCGCTGCGCTGGGCCGAAGAGACCGCGGCACCCGGGTGGCGCGTGGGTGTCCTCACCGCCTCCCACTGCCACGGCGTGGGTACTGCCCTGCACGCGGTCTCGGCGAGTCTTGGAGGAAGGGAGGACCGATGAAGGTCACCGTCGCACGAGCCCCCTGGCACGCCCTCCGCACAGACCTGTTGGCTGTGCCCGTGCGGGAGGACGCGGGACTCGAGCCGCTTGCGGAACTGGACCGGGCGCTCTCCGGCTGGGTCCGCCAGGCGGCCGAGCTCAACGGCTTCGCCGGGAAGCGCGACCGGACGCTGCTCCTGTTCACCCACGGCAAGCTCCCCACCCCACGGGTGCTGCTGGTCGGCACCGGAAAGGCCGCCGACGTGCCGGACGCCCTGCGCCGGGCCGCGGCCCTCGCGGCCCGGGAGGCGCAGGCGGTGCGCGTCCGACGGGTCAGCCTGTGGGCGCCGGGATTCCCCGCCACGGACACCTCCGCGGAGGCGCTGGTGGAAGGGGCACTGCTAGGAGCCTACCGGTACACCCGGTACAAGCAGCCCGAGGACTCCCCGCTGGAGGCCGTGGAAGTGGTCGGGCCGGCTTCCCTGTCTGCGGTGCGCCGGGCGCAGCGGCTCGCGCAGGCCACCTGCTTCGCCCGGGACCTCGTGAACGGGCCGCCCAACGAGGTCACCCCGCCCGCGCTCGCTCAGGTCGCGCGGGAGGTGGCGCGCAAGGCCGGTCTTGAGATCCGGGTGTTCGGGCCGCGACAGCTGGAGCGGATGGGCGCGCGCGCCATCCTGGCTGTGGGCGCGGGAAGCCGCCAGCCTCCTCAGATGGTCGTGCTGGACTACCGGCCTGCGCGGGCCAGGCGGACGGTGGTGCTCGCGGGCAAGGGCGTCACCTTCGACGCAGGGGGGCTGGACATCAAGACCCACGAGGGCATGGAGACCATGAAGGCGGACATGGCCGGCGCCGCCGCGGTGCTCGCGGTGCTCCAGGCCCTCCCGGAGCTGGGGGTCCGGCACCGGGTGGTGGGGGTGGTGGGCGCGGTGGAGAACCTCCTGGGCGATGCCGCTTTCAAGCCAGGCGACATCATCCGCACGCTGGAGGGCAAGACGGTGGAGATCACCAACACCGACGCAGAGGGCCGCGTGGTGCTGGCGGACTGCCTCGCGTACGCGCAGCGGTACCGGCCGGACGCGGTGGTGGACATCGCCACCCTCACCGGAGCCGCCGTAGTCGCCCTCGGCTACCACGCGGCGGCCGTCCTCGGGAACGACCGGGCCCTCGTGGACGCCCTGCTCCGTGCGGGCGACCGAGCCGGCGAGCGGATCTGGGAGCTGCCGCTGTACGAGGAGTTCCTGGAAGCCATGCGCAGTGACGTGGCGGACCTCAAGAACTCCGGTGGCCGCTACGGCGGGGCCCAGAAGGGAGCGGCCTTCCTCAGCCGGTTCGTGGGGGGTCGTCCCTGGGCCCACCTGGACATCGCGGGGGTCGCCTTTCTGGACAAGCAGGAGGGACAGGCGCCGCACCTGCCCAAGGGCGCCACCGGGTTCGGGGTCCGGACCCTGCTGCGGTGGCTGGTGGAGGCGTAGCGGTGCCGCGCAACGCCCTGGTGGACGGCCTTGGCTGGCTCGGGGCTGCGGTGTTGTTGTTCGCGTACTTCCTCGTGTCCAGCCGGCGAGTCCACGGTGGGAGCCTCCTGTACCAGGGTCTGAACGCCGCGGGCAGCGTGCTGCTGGGCGTCAACAGCCTGTACTACGGGGCCGTCCCCTCGGCCTTCGTGAACGCCGTGTGGCTCGGGATCGCGGTGTACGGGGCTGCGCGGGGCGCACGGAGCTCGCGCTAGACGCGGGCGCCGCCGAACCGCGCAGTGATCTTGGGGTGGCGGTGCTGCACGTCAGGGCCCTTGCAGCTCACCAGCCCTGCGCTGCGCCTCCTCCACCAGCCGCCAGGCCTCCTCCGCCCCGGCCCACCCGTAGATCTCCACCGGCTTGCGCTCCAGTTCCTTGTACACCGTGAAGAAGTGCTCCACCTCGCGCAGGAAGTGCGCGGGCACTCCGTCCAGGTCCTCCACCGCGTCGAAGCGGGGGTCTGCCACCGGGACCGCGAGGATCTTCTGGTCGCGCCCCTTCTCGTCCCGCATGTCCAGCACCCCGATGGGCCGCACCTCCACCAGGCAGCCGGGGAAGGTGGGCTCGAACGTGAACACCAGCACGTCCAGGTGGTCACCGTCTTCGGCCAGCGTGTCCTCCAGGAAGCCGTAGTCCGCGGGGTAGTGCAGCGGCGAATACAGGACGCGGTCCAGCCGGACGCCGGAGCGCGGGTCCCACTCGTACTTGTTGCGGCTGCCCCGGGGGATCTCCACCCGGGCCAGGACGCTGCGGGCGGTCAAGCGCCCTTCTCCTTCCAGTCCATCACCCAGATCTCCCGGTAGCTCGGCAGCGGCGTGGCCTCCACCCGGTGCCCCACGCGGGTGACGTTGCGCTTGCCGGAGAGGAACTCGTCCACGGTCGCCAGCGGCCACGTGGGGTTAGCCTCCGTGCGGTAGTGCATGGGGATCACCACCCGGGCCTGCAGCCGGTTCACCACCAACTCCGCGGTGCGGGCGTCGATGGTGTAGTGGCCGCCCACCGGCACCATCAGGATGTCCGGCTTGAGTGCCCCCTTGTACGCCGCCTCGTGGAAGTTGGTGTTCTCCAGGTCGTGCCCCAGGTCGCCGCAGTGGAGGATCTTCAGCCCGTCCACCTCAATCCGGAACATGACGTTCTTGCCGCGCTGCGCACCTTGCTCCGTGTCGTGGTACGAGGGGAGCCCCACCACCCGGATCCCCTCCACGGTCTCGCGGACGTCCGCGAACTCCTTGCCGTCTTCCCGAAGGCCCCGGATCACCCGAGGCGAGCCCGCGACGGCCTGCACGTGGTTGTGGTCGAAGTGCTCGTGGCTTATCAGCACCAGGTCTGCGGCCACCCGAGGCACCGGGTAGCCCACCTGGTCGTTGAACGGGTCGATCAGGATCCGCTTGCCTTCCCGGCTCTCCAGGAGAAAGCAGGCGTGCCCGAAGTAGGTGATCTTCACGGGCGCCACCTCCCCAACCGGCCTTCGCAGATTCCCTTACGCGACCCACCCCCTTCTTCCCTTGGGGGCCTCACCAGAAGGCGAGGACCCGGCAGGGCCCACCCGAGCCGCCGGCCACCTTCGGAGCGCCCACGAACACCCACGCGCCCGCGGGCGGGATGCGCGCCAGGTTCGCCAGGTTCTCCAGGCCCCAGCGGTTCGCGGGTAGCCACGCGCGGTGCGTCCGGAAGTCCTTCGAGGGCCCGAAGTCCAAGCTCAGCGTGTCCACCCCGATCCCCACCACGTCGCGCTCGCGCAAGAGGAACTCCACGGTGTCCGGCCGGAACCCGGGGAAGTGCATCACCCCGGAGCCGTCCGGGTTCCGGAACTGCCGGCTGCTCCCCACCCGCGACTCCCACCCGCTGTGCATGAACACCGCGGCGCCGCGCGGGAGCCGACCGTGCCGACGCTCCCAAGCCCGGATGTCGTCCGGCGTCACCTGGGTGTCCGGGTCCCGGGCCGCCCGCTCGTGCACGTGCACCACCGCCACCGGGGCGACGAGCACAGAGGGCGCCAGCTGGTCCACCGTGCGCGCGCCGTCCCCGAAATGAGCCGGGGCGTCCATGTGGGTGCCGATGTGCTCGAAGTAGCTGAGGTTGAGACCGTAGTAGCCGTCCTTGGCGATGGTTACCGCCACCTCCGACCGGAACACCGGCTGTCCGGAGAACGACGGGAAGGTCGGCTTCAGGGTGTGGGTCAGGTCCTGGATCCTCCGGAAGCCCCGCAGCCGCGGCGCGGCCAGCACCTCCGAAGGCTCCACAAGGCTCGCGGCCACCGCTCCCGCCACCGCGGCGGCCGCGGTCCGCAAGAAGCGTCTCCGGCTCACCTCCTCCGCGACTGCCTCCATCACCACGGGCCCGCACATACCACCACCCCCTCGGAAGTCTCTGGAGAGTCCCGTACGCCGGAGCCGCTGGGACTCCTGCCGCCCTGCGCGGTATCCTAGCTGGCGAGCCGGGAGGGACCGTGACGTTCGCCGAGGAGCTCGAGTACCTGCGCCAGCAGACGCCCCTCACCCGGGCGGTCGCAGACCGCGTCTGCGCCAGGGACCTGCGGGGCGTGCGGGTGGCCTTCGCCGTGCACCTGGACATCAAGACTGTGCCCGTGGTGGAAGCGGTGGTACGGGCCGGCGCGGAGGTGTTCGTGGTCACGTGCAACCCGGCCACGGTGCGCGACGAGGTGTGCGGGTACCTCCAGGGGTGCGGGGCGCAGGTGCGGGCCCGCGCTGGCATGCCCGAAGCCGCCTGGGAGGACAGCTTCGCCTGGGCGCTTGCGCAGCGGCCGCACTTCCTGTGCGAGATGGGCGGCGAGTTGGCGTACCGCGCGGCCCATGACCCCAGGGACGTGCGGGCGGGCATGGAGGCCACGGGCACCGGGGTGCAACGGCTGCGAGCCGTGGACCTCCCCTTCCCCGTTCTGGACTGGAACGCGCTTCCCCTGAAGGAGGGGCTGCACAACCGCTACCTGGTCGGGCTGGTGACGTGGACCACCTTCCTGCACGTGGCCCGCGTCACCCTGTACGGCAAGCGCGTACTGGTGGTGGGCTACGGGCCCGTGGGCCAGGGGGTCGCGGAGTACGCGCGGTTGCTGGGTGCCATCCCCCTGGTGGCCGAGTTGAGTCCGGACCGTCGTCTCCTCGCCCGGCACGCAGGCTGTGAGGTGCTGGCGCTCGAAGACGCCTTGCCGACGGCGCACGTGGTGGTCACGGCCACGGGACGGGAACGGGTGCTTCGGGACGAACACTTCGCCCGCCTGCGCGACGGCGCTTTCCTCCTGAACGTCGGGCACTCCAACCGGGAGCTGGACACCGACGCGCTCCGCAGGTACCCCACCCGGACCTTGCGGCCGCACGTGGAGGAGGTGAGGTTGCCGCACGCCCGGGTCTACCTGCTCGCGGGCGGCGCGATGTTCAACCTGGCGGCGGGCCCGGGAGACCCCTACGACGCCTTCGACCTGACGTCCGCCATCCTGCTGGCTGGCCTCGCCCACTTGCTGGACTCAGGCCCTGCCTACCCTCCGGGCCTGCACCCCATGCCACGGGAGGTGGAACTGGAGGTGGCGGCGCTGGCCACGCGCCTGCGCGCCGAGGGCTAGTCCTTGCGGAACCGGTCCGGCCGCAGCGCCTCCCACCCCTCGCCACCTCCGTCCAGGGCTGCGGCTGCCACGAGCTCCGCGGTGGCCGGGGCCAGGGACACCCCCAGGGTACCGTGCCCGGTAGCCACCACAAGGTTGGCCAGCTCCCGCACGCGGCCCACGAGCGGCAGCCCGTCCGGCGTGCACGGCCGCAGGCCGCACCACACCTCCCCACCCGTCGCCCGCACCCGCAGGTACTGCTCGGCTGCGCGGCGGATGGCCTCCACCCGGCGACGGGAAACCCGCGTGTCCCACGCTCCGAGCTCCAGCGTGCCGGCGAACCGCAGCCGGCCGTCCTCGAAGGGAGTCACAGCGACCCGCGCCTCGGACAGCATGACCGGGCAGCGGGGCTGTGCGTCCGCGTGCTCCAGGGTGACGCTGTACCCCTTCGCCGGGAGCAGAGGCAGGCGCAGGTCCGCGGTGCGGGCGAGCTGGCCAGACCACACCCCTGCGGCCAGCACCACCACCTGGGGCACGTGACGCCGCCCGCCCTCGCGCACCGCCACGCGCCGCCCGTCGACCTCCAACCCGTCCGCGCCCGCTCCGGCGACGACCCGCACCCCCTCCGACTCCGCCCAGCGCAAGAGCTCCAACACCAGGCGCGCGGGGTCGAGGTGCGCGTCCTGCGGGAAGTACACAGCACCCGCAAGCCCCTCGCGCAGCAGCGGCTCCCGCTCCACCGCCGAACGCCCGACGAGGGGTTGGGCCTCCACACCGTGCTCTGTGAGGAGCCGCGCCTCCTCCAGCCCCTCCCGGAAGCCCTCCTCCGTGCGGTACGCGGACAGCGACCCGCTCCGGCGAAACCCGAAGGCGAGCCCCCGAGCGCACAACTCCTCGTACAGCTCGAGGCTCCTGCGCTGAAGGTGAACCAGGATCGGAAGCGCCCGCTGCACGTGAGCCGTGGAGCAGAAACGCGCAAAGTGCAGGACCCACGCCCACAGGGCGCGCTCAGGCCGAAGCCGCACCCACAGGGGGCTCGCGGGGTCCAGCATCCACCGCAGCCCGCGGCCGAGGGCGCCCGGGTGCGCCAGCGGGGTACTGTGGGAAGGGACCACCCAGCCCGCGTTGCCCCACGACGCGCCCGCCCCTGGCTGCGCCCGCTCCAGCACGGTGACCTCCAAGCCCGCGCGCCTTAGCCAGCAGGCCGCGCACAGGCCCACGACGCCGCCGCCCACCACCACCGCGTCCGCCATGGAACACCCACCGCTTCGCCTTCAGGACCGCTTGACGGGCGCGGCCCCGGCCGTCAGCATAGCAGGAGACCTGACTCCGTGGCCGACACCTTGAGATGATCCGCGGCATCCCGCTCGTCGACGCCCACCTGCACCCCACGAGTCTCCGCGCGGTCAAGATGGACCCGGAGGTGTACTTCGACCGGTTCCCGCAGCCTGAAGGCATCCGGGACGCAGAGGGCCGGGTGGTCCCCGAGCGGTTCGACGCCTTCCTCGAGGAGGAGGGCGTGGACGTGGCGATCCTGTTGTGCGAGTACAGCCCGCGGGTCACGGGCGTACACCCGGTGGAGGACCTCCTCCCCTTCGTGCGCCACAACCCGCGCCGCTTCCGGTTCCTGGCACAGCTGAACCCCTACTACCACTACCCCGTGCGCGGCGAGCTCGAGCGCCAGCTCGCGCTCGGGGCCATCGGGCTGAAGATCCACCCCGTGCACAACGCCCACGCCTTTTCCGACCCCATGCTCTACCCTGCGTACGCGGTGTGCGAGGAAAGGGGCCTGCCGGTGGTGGTGCACTTCGGCACTAGCGTGTTCCCGGGCGCCGCAAACCGCTTCACCGACCCCGCCCACGTGGCGGACGTCCTCCGGGACTTCCCGGACCTCACGGTGGTGCTGGCCCACGGCGGCCGCGGGTGGTGGTACGACGCCGCGGCCTTCCTGGCCCTGCGCTTCCCCAACGTGTGGATCGAGCTGTCGGGGCTCCCGCCTAAGCGGCTCCCGGACTACTTCGGCCGGCACGACCTCGCACGCCTGGCGCGCAAGTTCATCTTCGGGACGGACTGGCCGACGGTACCGGGCATCCGCGCCAACGCCCTACAGATCGCGGACCTGGGCTTCGACCGCGAGGTCCTGGAGGGCATCTTCTACCGCAACGCGGTGCAGGTGTACGGACTGGGTGAGTTGATCCCGCCGGACCGCGGGCGCTAAAGGCTTGTCCCACGAGAGCCCTTGCGGGGAGGGGACCGGGGTCCCGGAAAGTCGCCTCGCGACTTTTGAGCCGCCGCTGGCCGACGGCCTTCGGGAACAGCTCCTAGTTGAGGCGCTCCACGACGGTGGCGGTGGCCATCCCGTGGCCGATGCACATGACCTGCAGCCCGAACTGTCCGTTCCGGCGCTCCAGCTCGTCCACCAGCTTCGCCATGAGCACCGCGCCGGTGGCCCCCAGGGGGTGGCCGTGGGCGATGGCACCGCCGTTGGGGTTCACGCGGTCCATGTCCGGCTCCAGCTCGCGGGCCCAGGCCAACACCACGCTGGCGAACGCCTCGTTGACCTCGATCACGTCCACGTCCTGCAAGCTCAGGCCTGCCCGGGCCAGGGCCGCGCGGGTCGCCGGGACGACCTCCATGAGCTGCAGGGTGGGATCCCCGGCCACCACCACCCGAGCGCGGAACCGCGCCCGCGGCCGCCAGCCGTGGGCCCGCGCGAAGTCGGAGTCCGCCACGAGCACCGCGGCGGCTCCGTCGGAGATCTGCGAGCTGTTGCCCGCGGTCACCCGACCGTCGGGCCGGAACGCAGGCGGTAGCTGCAGCATGCGCTCCAGGGAAGGCTCGAACCGGACCCCTTCGTCGCGCTCCACCACCACCGGACGCCCCTCAGGATCCAGGCCCTCCACGGGCACCAGGTGCTTGCGGAACGCGCCCTCCTGGGTGGCGCGGGCCGCGCGGAGGTGGCTGCGGTAGCTGAACTCGTCCAGCTCCCGGCGGGAGATCCCGTACCGCTCCGCGATGCGCTCCGCGGACTCGCCCTGGTGGACGAGCTCGTACCGACTTCGGGCCGCGGGGCTGAGGGTGCGTAGGTCCCCCACGTCCAGGAACATGGGGACCCTCGTCATGGACTCCACGCCCCCGGCGATCACCACCCGGGCGTCCCCCGCGGCGATGGCCTGCGCGGCGAAGTGCAACGCCTGCTGGCTGCTGCCGCACAGGCGGCTCAGCGTCACCGCAGGCACCCGGTGCCCCAGGGAGGAGCACAGCACGGCTAGGCGGCCCACGTTCATCCCCTGCTCCCCCGCCTGCGTGACGCAGCCGGTGATCACGTCGTCCACGAGCTCGGGCGCAAGCCCGTTGCGCGCCACGAGCGCGTCCAGCACCTTCGCGTACAGAACTTCAGGCCGTACCGCCCTCAGCAGACCGTCCCGCTTGCCGATGGGCGTGCGGACCGCGTCTACGATCACCGGCTCGCCCACGCCACACCTCCCCTGGGCCCCAAGTTGTTCGCGAACGTTCCTCCAGTCTGAGATTAGGGGCTTGTCCCCCTCCTGTCACCTGCGGCCGGTGCGGGGTCAAGGTCCGTCTTCCTCCGAGCGGAGGACGACCTGGTAGCGCTCGACCTTCGACGGGCCGCGGAAGGCTTCCCGGGGCAGCGCCCCCGATCGCGCGTGGCCCCGCTGGAACGCCTCGGACTGCCTCCACGCCTCGAAGGCCTCCTCGGACGTCCACACGGTCATCACCACGTAGGGGTCCTCGGGGTCGACGGGTCGCAGCAGCCAGGTCCGCACGAACCCTGGCATGCGGTCGATCTCGTGGGCCCGGGCGCGCAACCGGTCCTCGAAGGTCTCCCGGAACTCGGGCTGGACCGGAATTCGGTTCATCACCACGAACATCGCGGCCTCCCTCAGTACCTGCGTTCCTTCGGCGCGAACCGGGTGACCACCACGGGTTTGTCACCGATCCGGTACTCGCCGGGGGCAGAGCGCCACACCAGCGTGTGCCGCAGCCACCGGGCGTCGTCCCGCTCCGGGTAGTCCTCCCGGAAGTGCGCGCCCCGGCTCTCGGTGCGGTGGAGGGCGCTCGCGACGGTGGCCTCCGCGCAGTCCAACAGGCAGCCGGTCTCGAACGCCTCCACCAGCTCCTGGTTGTACACGCGGCCTCGGTCCACAAGGCCCACCCGCGCGTATCGGTCCCGCAGGTCCCCGAGCGACGCGAGGGCGCTGCGCAGCCCCGCTTCGTTGCGGAACACCGAGCAGTGCTCCTCCATCACCCGCTGCAGCTCCGCGCGGACCCGCGCGTGGGACTCCCCGCCGCCTCCGTCTGCGAGCCGCAGGAACTCCTCCGCAGGTCCCTCGAGAGGGGAACGGGGCGGTGTGGGGGACGGCCGGGAGTGCACGAGGCGGATCATGTCCTGTGCCGCGCGGCGGCCGAACACCAGGATGTCCACCAGGGAGTTGGTACCGAGCCGGTTGGCCCCGTGCACGGACACGCACGCGCACTCCCCCGCCGCGTACAGCCCCTCCACCACCTGCGCCTTGCCGTCCGCCAGCACACGGCCCCACACGTCGGTGGGGATGCCGCCCACCGCGTAGTGGGCTGTGGGGCGGACCGGGACCAGGTCCCGCCCGGGGTCCAGGCCGAGATACGTGCGGACGAGCCCGCTCACCTCCGGAAGCTTGGTCCGCCTGACCTCCTCCGGCAGGTGCCGGAAGTCCAGGAAGACGCAGTCCCCGTGCGGACCGCCGCCCCGCCCGGCCTGGATCTCCCGGAAGATGGACCGGCTTACCACGTCCCGGGGCGCGAGCTCGAGCAGGGTGGGCGCGTAGCGCTCCATGAAGCGCTCGCCCGACCCGTTCACTAGATATGCCCCCTCACCCCGCGACGCCTCGGACAGCAGGATGCCGCGGCCGTAGATCCCGGTGGGGTGGAACTGGTAGAACTCCATGTCCTCGAGCGGCAGCCCCCGGCGCCACGCCAGGGCCACGCCGTCACCGGTCAGGGTGACGGCGTTGGTGGTGGTCCGGTAGATCTGGCCCCACCCGCCCGTCGCCAGCAGCACCGCCTTGGCCCGCAGGGCGTGCAGCTCGCCCCGACGGATGTCCCAGGCCAGGAGCCCTGAGCACGCGCCGTCTTCCACCCACACGTCCACGGCGAGGAACTCCTCCAGGAACCGCACGCCGCGGCGGAGGCACTGCTGGTACAGGGTGTGCAGGATCATCTGCCCGGTGCGGTCCGCGGCGTAGACCGACCGCGCCAGCGGCCGCTCCCCGAAGTTGCGGGTGTGGCCGCCTGCCCGCACCCGCTGCTCGATCCGGCCGTCCGGGGCCCGGTCGAAGGGGAAGCCCATGTGCTCCAGCTCGAACACGACCCGGATGGCTTCGTGGCACAGGATCTCCACCGCGTCCTGGTCTGCCAGATAGTCGCCGCCCTTCACGGTGTCGAACATGTGCCACTCGGGGTAGTCCTCCTCCGCGTGGCCCAGGGCGGCCCCGAGCCCGCCCTGGGCAGCCCCGGTGTGCGAGCGCAGAGGGTGCAGCTTGGTCACCACCGCAACCCGAAGGTCTGCGGACTGGGCCAGCTCCAACGCCGCGTACAGGCCGGCTCCGCCAGCACCCACCACCACCGCGTCCCACTCGTGCCACAGCAAGTCCACGGACGCCTCCGTTCAGCGCCTGGCTACAGGCCCAGGCGGCCCCGGGGCAGGTACAGGCCGAGCACCGACGCCAGGACCTGCAGGCCCACCACGAGGCCCGCGGTGTACGCCAGCGACGCGGCCCAGCTCAGGCGGGCCACGCGCCGCAGGAACCACAGGGACCACAGCGCCGACGCCCACACGAGGCCCGTGTACCACGTGGCGGCCACGTACACCCCGAGACTTGCCAGGTACAGCGTCGCCCGCCGTACTCGCGCCCCCACCACCTGTGGGGGCGCGTCCGGTTCGTCCTCGTCGGCTACCGCCGAAGCCCGGCCCCTCAGCTCGCGCGCTAGCTGGACCGCGGTCAGCACCGCGCCCACGGCAGCCACGGACACGGGCATCAGGGCTGCGTCGGGCAGGAAGCCTCGCGCGGTCCAAGCCGCGTACACGAACACGGAAAGCACGACGGCCGTGGCCACGGTGGTCGCCCCCCGCGCCCCGCGCTCCTGCTCCGCGGGCCGTTCCCGCGCCCTCCACCACTGGAACGCCCTCCACGCAAACGGGGCCACCACGAGCAACGCCAGCACCACCACCCCCGGGCGCAACAGCCAGTCCTCGGGCCGCGGGTACAGATGCACGGTCAAGAAGTAGTAGCGCTCCAGCGGGTTGCTCAGCACGAACCCGATGAGCAGGGGGCCGCGGGGCCAGCCCGTGACCTTGAGCGCGTAGCCGACGACCCCGAGCGCCACCAGGGACACCAGGTCGCCGAAGTGCTGCGTCTCCTGGTAGGCTGCCAGCACCATGGCCAGCACGATGGGCGGGGCGATGCGGTGGAACGGCACGTACGTGAGCCGGGCCAGGGCAGGGCTCGCCGCGAACATCACCCCTGCGCCCACGAAGTTCGCGAGGGCGAACGACCAGACCACGGTGTAGATCAGGTCGAGGTGTTCGGTGACGATGCGGGGCCCGGGGAGGATCCCGTACGCCAGCAGGGCGCCGAGCAGCATGGCCGACGGAGCGCCGCCGGGAACGCCAAACAGGAGGGTGGGGACGAGGTCTCCGGCTTCCACCGCGTTGTTGGCGGCTTCCGGAGCGATGATCCCGCGCACGTCTCCTTTTCCGAAGCGGGACCGGTCGCGGCTGCTGGCCACCGCGTGCCCGTAGGCCATCAGGGTGCCCGCAGTCGCGCCGATGGCGGGCAGCACGCCGGCCCACATGCCGATGAGCGCGCCCCGGACCACCAGCCACCGGTGGCGCCACACGTCCCGCACGCCCTCCCACCAGCCCGTGCCCAGTTCCGTGCGCTGGGCCACCGCGCCGCCCCGCGCCATGAGGGAGGTGACTTCCGCCAGCCCGAACACGCCGAGCGCCACCAGCGCCAGGTCGATCCCGTCCGTCAGGTACACCTGCCCGAAGGCGAACCGCACCTCGGCCGCTGCAGGCGCTGGGCCCACGGTGCCGAGAAGCAGGCCGAGCAACCCGGCCGCGAGCCCCTTGAGCGGCTCCTTGCCCAGCAGGTTCCCCGCGAACGACACGCCGAGGACCGTGAGGAGGAACAGCTCCGGCGAGGCGAAGGACAGCACGATGGGCCGGGCGAGGGGGATGGACAGGGTCAGGCCCAGGGCACCGATCACGCCTCCCAGCAGGCTCGACAGGTACGCGGCCGCCAGCGCGCGCGCCGCCTCGCCCCGCCGGGCCATGGGGTGGCCTTCGATCATGGTGGGGACCGCGGCCGCCGACCCGGGGGCGCCGATGAGGACCGAGGTGATGGTGTCCGAGGTGTGCACCACCGCGAGGGCGCCGGTGGCCATGGCGAGTGCCGCGAAAGGGTCGAGCTTGAGCATGAACGGCAGCAGGATGGCTACGGCCACGATCCCGCCCATGCCCGGGAGGATGCCCACCACGAGCCCCACCGCGCTGCCGAGCATCAGCATGCCAAGCCGCGTGGGGTTCGCGAACAGCTCGACCGCCGCGCCCAGTGCCTCCGCCACCTAAGGGCTCCTGCGAGGACACATTCCCCCACCGGCCCGGCATCCTCCGGACTCGGCGGGGGAGCTACTCGCTTCGGACTACAGCCGCACCTGGTACTTGCTCCGCAGCAGCTCGGTGATGAACCGCTTCACGTCCAGGGTCACCCGTGTGGCCCGCAGGACGGCAGGTTTGGCCAGGTCCCCCCGAAGCACCTCGTAGCCTTCCAGCACCTGCTTGCCCTGCTCCCGGAACTGCGGATCCTGGCGCATGCGGTCCACCGCCCCGCGCAGGGCCTGCACAGCCTCGGCCGGAGTCCCGCCAGGCGCCCACAGGGCCTTCTGGAAGGTGAAGGCCGCGGCCACCATGCTCTGGTACGCCTTCCACCGCATCAGGCCGTCCGGCTTGCGGCGGAACAGGGCCTGGTAGGCCTCGTACGCGCTGGGGAGGTCCGGGGCGCTCGGGTCGCGGACCATGACGCCCCTCTCGTTCACGAACCCCATGGACAGCACGGGGACGGCCTTGCCCTGCTGCACCAGCGGCACGACCTGGGACAGGTATGCGGGCGTGGTCTGGTAGTCGATGTTGGTCTCGCCCCGCTCGAACGCGAGCCGCGCAGGACCGCGGCCCTCGAACCCCATGACGACCCGCACGTCCAGCCCGAGGACCTCGAACAGCAGCAGGGTGACCAGGTCCAGCCCCGTGGCGCTGATCCCCCCGTACACGAGCCGCTCCGCGGGCCGCGCCAGGTCCTCGGGCTTCCGCACGCCGGTGCGGGGCGCCACGTACAGCACCCCGCCCACCCCGTTCACCTTGATGAGTTCCCACTTGGTGGGGTCGTAGCGAACCTGGGGCACGCCCAGGATGTACGGGATCATCGTGGAGCCAGAGGTGACCAGCAGCTGCGTGCCGTCCGTCCGCGCGTTCTCCGCGAAGAAGTTGGCGCCCAGGATGCTGCCGCCCCCCGGCATGTTCCGAACCACGACCCGTGGGTTGCCGGGAACGTACTTCTCGAGGAAGGGCGCGAAGAACCGCGCGTCGATGTCGCTCCCCCCGCCCGGCGCGAAGGGCACGATGATCTCGATGGTCCTGCCCGCGTAGTACGGCTGTTGAGCCGCCGCGGGAAGCCCCGACAGCGCCACCAGCAACCCCAGGACTGCGCAGAGCCGTTTCACCGCAGCACCCCCTTCCGCTACCGCTCCGGCCACACCGACCAAGGCACCAGCGCACAGCCTTCCATCAGCCGTCTCGCGGTCCGGTACGTGGTGACCTTGTCCACGACCCACTCGCCGCCGCGCCACGCCACCGAGGCGGCCACGTCCAGCACGCCCGCCGGGTGTCCGATCCGGACCCGGCCGTCCCGGAGCGTGCCCCGCAGCACCTCGTGCACCACCGTGCCCTCCACCTGCGCGGCCACTGCGGTACACGCGGCTCCACTGAGGGCGTAGGCCCGGTGGAGCTTCCCCATGGACAGGATGCGGGCCACCACGTCCACGTCCTCCGCGGACACCAGGGCGCCGCGGGTAGACCGGTACGCGGCGGGAGGCGACACCCAGGCGAGCTTGGGGATCCCCGGGCTGCGGCGGGTTGCCTCCTCGGGTGTGCGGGCGACGCCCATTCGCACCGCCCCCCACGCCCGCACCCGCTCCAGACGTTCCAGCAGCGCAACATCGCCGTCGACGTCCTCAGATGCCTCGGGCCCGCGCAGCCCCACGTCCTGGGGTCGCACGAACACGACGGGGTTCACCGCATCCACCAGGGAGACGGTGACGCGGCCGACTCGCGGCACCTCCAGCACCTCGGAGGGCTGGCCCGTCGGCAGCAGCCGTCCGGTCACCGACCCGCCGGGGTCCAGGAAGTCCAGGGCGATGCGCGCGCCAGTTCCCGGCACGCCGTCGATGGCGTAGTCGCCCTCCACCTCCGGGAGGCCGTCCCGGGTGGGGACGCGGGCGTGGATGCGTTTGCGCGTGTTGGTCTGCCAGATGCGGACCGTGGTGATGGGGTCGGTCCCGGGCACGAGCCCCTCCTCGATGGCGAAGGGCCCGACGGCAGCCGTCAGGTTCCCGCAGGTGCCGCCGTAGTCCACCAGTGGCTCGGTCACGCTGACCTGGCCGAAGGTGAAGTCCACGTCCGCGTCGGGTATCGACGGCGGGCCCACGATCACGACCTTGCTCGTGGTGGAGACCGCGCCGCCGAGCCCGTCCACCTGGCGGCCGTACGGATCCCCTCCGCCGAAGACCTTGAGGATCACGCGGTCCCGCAGCTCCGGGTCGTCGGGCAGGTCACCCCGCAGGAAGAACACGCCGCGGCTCGTGCCGCCGCGCATCAGCACCGCACGGATCTTTCGCTGGCCGCCCACCGCCCCTCCCTCGTCCGTGGGGTTTCCACGACGGGAATCCGGCTCCTGCAGGGAAGCTCCTGGCACCAACGCATACCATTGCATGCATTGCTTGTCAATGCGAGTCCGTTTGTATACAATCGCCCCGATGCCCGGCAGAGCCGTCCAAGGCGCGTCCAAGCCCGCAGGCCCGACCTCGCGCGCGGTGTACGAGTGGCTGGTCGCGGCCATCCGCAGCGGACGCATCCGCCCAGGGGACCCTATCCGGGAGGAGGCTCTCGCGCGCCAGCTGCGTTGCAGCCGCACCCCTGTCCGGGAGGCCCTGCAGCGCCTGCGGGCGGAGGGGTACCTCGAGCGGGGCCGGCGGCGAGGCCTTTCGGTGGCCGAACCCACCCAGGAGGAGCTGCTCGACCTGTGCGTGGTGCGGGAGACGCTGGAGGGCCTCGCCGCGCGGCTCGCGGCTCGTGGCATCACGATCAGCGAGGTGTACTTCCTGGAGGAGCTGTACCGCGACATGGAGCGCGCCCTGGAGCGGGGGGAGCTCGGGGAGCTCGCACGTCTGAACGCGGAGTTCCACGCGGTCGTCTGGCGCGCGGCCCGCAACCGCTACCTGGCCCGGGAGCTGCAGAGGATCTGGCTGCTCATCACCCGTCAACCCGTGACCACCCTCAGTTACCCGGGCCGTGCCCGGGAGGCGCTGGACGAGCACCGGGCCCTCCTGGACGCCATCCGGCAGGGGGACGCAGACCGCGCGGAGCAACTGGCCCGGCAGCATATGGCGCGGGCGCAGATGATCCGCATGCGCATCGCCGCTTCCCGCACGGCCTCATCCCCGGGCGTGCCCGTGCCCGCGGTCGGTGCGCCGGAGCCGTAGCCGGGGTAAGCTAGGGCCGAGTCCCAGGAGGCCGTCGTGCGCTGTTCGGTCGACTCGCTCCGCCGCTGGGTGACGTACTGTTTCGAAGCCGCGGGCCTTGCCGCCGACGAGAGCCAGGTGCTGGCCGACGTCTTGGTGAGCGCGGACCAGTGCGGGGTGCATTCCCACGGGGTCGTCCGGCTCGGCGCGTACGCGCGCCTGGTGAGGTCCGGCGTCTGGCGCACCGGGGTGCGGCCCCGTCCGGTGCGCGAAGGGCCGAGCTTCCTCGTGCTGGACGGGGAAGGGTGCGTGGGACCCGTGGCCGCGGTGGACGGCATGCGCCGCTGCGTGGAGATGGCGCGGCGTGCGGGCCTGGCAGGGGTTTGGGTCCGCAGGGCCGGCCACTTCGGCCGCGCGGGCTACTACGCGGAGCTCGCCGCCGCCGAAGGGATGGTGGGTGTGGCGCTCGCGAACGCAGCGCCCAGCCTCGCGCCCTGGGGAGGACGCGAGCGGGTGCTGGGCAACAATCCGTTGGCGGTCGCCCTCCCGAGGCGCAGCGCCCCACCGGTGGTCCTGGACATGGCGCTGTCCGTGGCGGCGCAAGGCCGCGTCCGACTGGCCGCGGAGCGAGGCGACCGGCTGCCCCCCGGCTGGGCCCTGGACCCACAAGGCAAACCCACGGACGACCCACAACAGGCGCTCGCAGGCACGCTGTTGCCCGTGGGCGGCTACAAGGGCTACGGGCTCGCCCTCGTCGTCGACGTCCTGACTGGCGTGCTGAGCGGTGGTGCCTTCGGCACACAGGTGGCACCGGCACGCGGCAGCCGCTTTGCCGCAAGTCACGCCTTCGTTGCCGTGGACGTGGGCAGCCTGCGGGAGCGGGAGGCGTTTCTGGACGACGTGGAACAGCTGATCCAAATGGTCAAGGGAACGGCGCTCGCCCCCGGCTACACCGAGGTCCTCCTGCCGGGGGAGGGGGAGGCCCGGCGCCGTAGCGCGCAGGCACACGTCGTGGAGTTGCCGGCCGAAGTTGCAGCGCAAGCGCGCCGCGCGGCAGCGGAACTGGGCTTCCCCGAGCCCCTCCCAGAACTGTAGCCGAGGAGGCGAGATGGGGGCTCCGTACCGGATCGGCGTACTCCCCGGGGACGGCATCGGGCCCGAGGTGGTGCCCGTGGCGGTGGAGGTGGCGTCTGTGGCCGCCCGAGCCGCCGGCCTTGCGGTGGAGTGGGTGGAGCTGCCCGCGGGTCTTGCCGCGTACGAGCAGTTCGGGGAGACGCTCCCCCCGCAGACCGTGGAGACCCTCCGCGGCTGTCAGGGGTGGGTGTTGGGGCCGGTGGAGCACCACCGGTACGACCCGCGCCGGCCTGGCATGCGCAACCCGAGCGGGTTTCTGCGCAAGCACTTCGACCTGTACGCGAACGTGCGCCCCGCCCGGACCTTTCCCGGCGTCCCAACCCGGTACGAGCACGTGGACCTGGTGGTGGTGCGCGAGAACACCGAGGGCTTCTACCCCGACCGCAACGTACTGGAAGGCGACGCGGAGCTGCGGGTGACACAGGACGTGGTGGTGAGCCTGCGCGTGGTCACCCGGCAGGCCTGCGTGCGGATCGCGGAGTATGCCTTTGCCCTGGCGGCCCAGCGCGCGGCGCAGCGCGGCCGGCCGGGACAAGTCACCGCGGTGCACAAGGCCAACGTCCTGCGCCGCGGCGACGGCCTGTTCCTGGAGTGCTGCCGGGAGGTGGCCGCGCGCTTCCCCGAGGTGGCCTTCGACGACGTGCACGTGGACGCGGCCAGCTACTTTCTGGTGCGGGATCCCGCTCGCTACGACGTGATGGTCACCACGAACCTGTTCGGCGACATCCTCAGCGACCAAGCCGCGGGGCTCGTCGGAAGCCTCGGGCTGGCCCCGTCCCTCAACGCGGGCGACCGGTACGCCATGGCTCAGGCGGTGCACGGCTCCGCGCCGGACATCGCAGGCCGGGGGATCGCCAACCCCACCGCGGAGCTGCTGTCGGTGGCAATGCTGTTCGAGTGGTTGGGCCGCCGCCACGGTGACGCGGCGGCGACGGACGCAGCCGGCCTCGTGGAGGACGCCGTGCGGGCGACGTTGGCGCGCGGCGTCCACACCCCGGACCTCGGCGGCACCCACACCACCGCTCAGTTCTCCCGAGCTCTGCAGGAGGCGCTGCGGGCCGCTACAATGGGCTGAGCAGGAGGGCAGCGTGGGAGGAACGCGGACCGAGGTCGCGACGCTCGCGGGCGGCTGCTTCTGGTGCACCGAGGCGGCCTTCGACGAGCTGGAGGGCGTGTTGGACGTGGTGCCCGGCTACGCGGGCGGTCACGTCCCCCACCCCACCTACGAGCAGGTGTGCACCGGCACCACGGGACACGCGGAGGCCGTGCAGGTCACCTTCGACCCGGACCGCATCAGCTACCGCGAGCTCCTGGAGGTCTTCTTCACCGTCCACGACCCCACGACCCCGAACCGCCAGGGGCCGGACGTGGGTCACCAGTACCGGTCCGCCATCTTCTGCCACAGCCCCGAGCAGGAGCAGGTGGCGCGGGAGGTCATCGCGGAGATGGAGCGTCAAGGTGTGTGGCCGGACCCCATCGTCACGGAGGTAGTGCCCTTCACCAACTTCTACCCCGCGGAGGACTACCACCGGGACTACTACCGCCGACACCCCGACCAGGCGTACTGCGCCGCGGTGGTCGCTCCGAAGCTGGAGAAGTTCCGCAAGCGCTACCGGGACCGGCTGAAGGGCTCCGCCGGTGGACACCGGTAGTTCGCATCATGCTGTCCCTGGACCCCACCTCGCCTTTTGTTGTGCAACGTGCCGCCTCCCCGCACGGCCCGGTTGAGGCCTGGGCCTGCAGCCGTCTGCCTTTCGAGCCTAAGAAGCAGTGGCATCGCCGGTTCTATGAACAACTTCGCCAAGCGGTCCGGGAACTCGACCCTCCCGCTCCGCACTCTCCCGGGGCCATGCGTCCCGTTTTGTCCGGCCTCTACCTGTCGACCGACACCCAGCCCTGCGACGCCGAGAACCTTCTCTTCTACAACGTCGGAGCTTCCCACTTCAAGCAGGCCACCCGCTGGGGCTTGCGTTTCGAGCGCGGATTCGCGAAGCCTCCCCCTACGGGGTCTGGCCCGCCCTCGTACGAGCACTACTACCGCTACGAGTTTGTGCCGTCCGAGCGACCTTTCCAGCACTGGCACCACCTCCGCGTCCTCGCCCGCTGGACCGAGGTTCCTTGTCCGATACTCTCTTCGAGCTCCAGCCCCGCGCGGATCTGGTGGGCTTTGAAGCAGGCTGCGCCTGGCATGGAGAGCTTCCCTTCTTCTTACACTCCTGGCCAGCACTTCGCCGTCCGGCTGGTCTTGCACCTTCCCACTGGGGAACAGGTCAATCTCGCAGCCCTGGCCAAGCCCCTCTTCGACGGTGCGATCGCCGCTTTTCACCATGACCCTACTCCCGACCCTGAGGTCGTCAGCAGGCTAAGCCGGCAGTTGGACGCAGAACCGAGCGAGGTGCGCCACTCGTTGGCCAACTTTAGCCTCGCGGTGCTCGGGAGCAGGCAGCTCGTCCGGCCCCGCCTCCGCGGAGTCCAGTGGAATCCCGCAGACCACCTCTGCGTAGCCGGCCAGTTGATCTGGCAAGACGCCGCGCGTGGCCCCGCCTGGCGGCTATCTGGCGAGCTTCTCAGCGGAACTTCGGGTTAGAGGCCTCACCTACGCCCGGCGCGGTTCTGTTGTTTCACCGCCACGAACACCGCCTTGTGCAGGCAGAACCGCAGAGGCGGTTCCTGAACCCGGAACAGCTCCCTCAGCCTGCGGGGCGCCTGGGTCAGCATGGCCACCAGCACGGCCTGCAGTTCGGGCGGGGTCGCGGACCGCTCCACCCAGGACTGGAACTCGATCTCCAGCAGCATCTCCTCGGAGTTCTCCAGCGCGAGCCCGCAGGCGGAGAACGCCCCCTGCCACTCGGCCACGCTCCAGTCCCGCACGTGGGTGGAATCCCGCAGGGTCTCCACCGCGTTGATGAACCGGTCTGCCACCTCGTCCGCGGGTGAGACGGTGTCCGAGACCACAAGGCGCCCTCCCGGCCGCAGGACCCTCCCCATCTCCCTCACCGGACCCCCGAGCTCCGGGTAGTGGTGCGCCGCGGTACGGCAGGTGACGATGTCAAACGAGGCGTCGGGGAACGGGAGCGCCCGCACGTCCGCCTCCTGGAACTCCACGTTTTCCGCCCCGCGTTGTGCCGCCAGCCTCCGGGCGACTTCCAACATCTCGGGTGTGAGGTCCGTGGCCACCACCCGCGCCACGTGGGGCGCCAACGCCAGGGCCGTGTGCCCCGCACCGGTGGACACGTCCAGGACCACGGCCTCGGGCTCCGGGCGCGCAAACCGCACCACCACCTCCAGGTCCGCCCCACGGGCGTGCACGGGGCTGGTGGCGTACAGTTCCGCGCTGCGGCCGAACTGCTTGCGGACGTCCCAGCCGCTCACACCACACCTCCTGCGGATTCCGGTCGTGCCGCGCCGACTCGGCACCAGCCTGCCGCCGTGAACACCCGGCGCAGACCGTCTACTGCGGCTCGGCACCCAGCTCCAGCTGGCCCAACCGGATGAGGCTCTCCAGGTCCTCCAGGGCGTCCGGGAGCCAGCGGCGGAACAGCTCTCGGGCGGCTTCCCGCTCCTCCTCCGGCGCCGCTCCCAGCATCCTCGCGGCGTCCGCCAGGTCCTGCGTGCGCCCGGCCTGAACCTTCATCAGGACTAGGTACGGTAACGGAAGTACGGGCAGGCCCTGAGGGTCCCTCTTTACCCGGGCGAGGGCATCCGGAAGCCACGGCGCGTCCGGGGTGAGGACGTCCACCGGCACGCCGTCCGGCGTGGTGTAGCTCCGCCCTCCCCCGAGAAGCGTCGGCCCCTCGGTGAAACCCGCCTCCCGCAACCTCCAGTAAACCTCGGGGGCGTCTTGCGGAGTTACCACCACGTCCAGGTCCGCGGTCGCCCGCTCCGGCATGTACGCGCGCGCCCCCACCGCGTCCACCACCGCCCACGGGATTCCCGCAAGAAGCGGGCTCAGGTCGGGCCACCGTCTCAACGCGGTCCTCCGCCGCAGGACCTCCACCGCGGTCCCCGCTCCGGGCCTTGCCCGGCGCAGGGCCATCTCCAAGAACTTCCGCCGACGTTCCCGGGTGGAAAGTGCCACAGACGGCGAATTCTCTTCCCCGGCCCCGTTCCCTTTCCCGAGCGACCTCACGGCAGCGCGGGCGGCCTGGGCAGCGCTCCGGGCTGCGGAGCCGGTGTGAAGGGCCCGCCTGAGGCGAGATCCACTCGCGCCTCCACCCGGTCCGACCCCGACCCCACCGGCAGCACGAGAGCGCTGGGCCAGTTCGGCGTACGCCTTTCGAACACCAAGAGCCCCTCCACCTGCCCGCGCGGCGGCACTTCCGCCGGCAGGGTGGATCTCAGGAACCGGATGGGCAGCTCGCCGTCGGGTCCTTCCAGCACCGCGTTGGTCACGAGCAAGGTGGCGGGCCGGTCGGCGTTGTTGGCTACCACGACCGAAAGCACCCACGAGTCCTGCATCTCGGCGAGCCGCTGTGCCCGCAGCACCACAGGTCCGAATTCCTGCGTCCCACGGAAGTGGCGGACCCGCAGCGGCAGGCCACGGCCAGAGAACTCCGCATGCGCGCGCTGCACCGCACGGACTCGGTCCGCGAACCCCGGGTGTGTCCCAGCCCAGTGGGTGTTCTCCTGGCGACGGCCTGTGACCTCATTGAACCACCCCAGGGTCCGCCACGCCGCCTGCGGGTCGAACCCGGCCTCCACCAGCATCCGCAACGCCTCCCGGTCCGCCTCCAGCTCGAGCTCCCGCGAGAAGCCGAGTGTGGAAACCTGCAGGAGCACTTGCACCAGGTCGCCCACCGCGGGGGTTCCGGTCAGGATGGCGATGACGACACTCGCGATCTGACCGACTTGGTACCTCGCCACCTGCTGCGCCACGTGCCGCCGTGCGGTGTGGGCGATCTCGTGCGCCAGCACGAACGCCCACGCGTCCGCGTCCAAGTTCAGCCGGATGAGTCCGGTGGTCACGAAGATCCAGCCCGGTGTGCTCACCGCGTTGGGCTCCCCGTGGTCCAGGATGCCCACCCGGTAGGGCACGGAGGTCCGGCCGGAAAACGGGAGGAGGCGGTCCCGGAGGTTTCCGAGGAAGGCGAGCCACTCCGGGTCCGGGACGAACCCGAACTGGGCCACAAGACGCGCGGCCACCGCCCGACCCACCGCCAGTTCCTGGTCCTCTGGGATCGTGGCCTGCGCGCCTGCCGGCACCGCGAGCAGCGCGAGCGCTACCACCACCGCTGCCACGCGGACTCCGTCGTACACTCTCCACCGGTGCGTCTGCCTCACCCCCGCAGGACATTCTATGGATATCGGGCCAGGCGAAGTCAGCGCCCCACCAGAAATCCTGCCGCAGCACCAGGTTCGCGCCAATGCGCATGCCTGTTCGACCTGGAGCGCACCTGCGCCCGCCTCGCTTCTCCCGCTCGGGCTGGACCCGCTTACGGTGTCGAGCGGACGAGATCCCGGTAGGCGTAGTATGCGGGCTTGGGCCGCAGCAATTCGTCCAGCAGGCCGTGGTGGGCGGCGCCTGGATCTTCACTTCCGTCGTAGAGCTTGAACCAGAAGACCTTGGCGGCACCGAGTTGTCGCAGGTACGGCAGGTGGTCCTGGAGCCATCGGGCCTGGGCCCCCGGTCCGCCCTGATACCCTGGGTGGGCCTGGTCGGCGGGGTCCGACGAATACCCCGTCTCGGTGACCCAGATGGGCCTGTCGCCGACCCCGAAGCGGGCCAGGGTCGAGCGGACGTAGTCCATCGTGCGTTGCATTTCGGCCTGCGTACTGTACGTGTGGAAGTTCATGACGTCGAAGGAGCGGCCGGCCGGGAACTGCGCATCCCCGAGGATGTCCTCCAGGAAATCGGGGTCGCGCCGGACGCCGCCCAGGGCCAAGCCCCCGAGGAGGACCCGGGCCTGGGGATTGGCCCGCTTGACGGCCTGATAGGCGACGGCCAGCAGGCGAGCGTATTCGGCTGGCGTCCCCCGCCAGTAGCCCGGCAGGTCGGGCTCGTTCCAGATCTCCCAGTACTGCACGTCGGGGAAGTGGCGGACGCTCTCGTAGACGTACTCTCCGAAAGCCTCGTAGTCCTGAGGCGGGAAGTCGATGTAATCGGGGTCTCCCGGCGGGGCCGTCGAATTCCATCGGGGCGTGAAGCCCAACAGGATGAGGGGCTGAAGCCCGAGGGCGCGAAGCCGGGCGACGAGGTCGTCGTAAAGACTGAAGTCGAAGACATCCCGCTGGGGCTCGACCCGCTCCTGGCCCATCGTGAAGCGCATCCACCGGGTGCCGGCCTGGGCGGCCAGGTCCACGGCCGGCGGGGTGCGGGGGTCGATGACCCGGGCACCCATGGAAACGCCCCAGGGGCTCTCGGTTGGCCCACTGGGTGCTGGTACTATGCCTGCAGCGCAACCCAACGCCAGGACGGCGACCCCGACGAATGGTAGAAGTCCCACTCGGCGCCCTCTTTCCGACATGGCCATTCCCCCAACGTGGCAAAGAGCGCCTGAACGCCGCCCCCGTGGGCATCAGCGCCCCATTCCTATTGACCAAGCCCTGCGCCTTCGGCGCATCCGCGCGAACCAGACCGCGACGGGCAGTCCCAGCTCTACGATGGACTTGCCCCGGTTTGGTGGACACCTTAAGACTGGAGGCAACAGCCTCAGAAAGGAGCTCACGATGCCGAGGAGC